>OCAD01001172.1_pt1 | contig 11772 bp, 7 predicted proteins | sample 1538261 | NCBI WGS metagenome assembly OCAD01 (sample SAMEA2580261, study PRJEB22360) | human gut metagenome | biome: human gut; feature: human-associated habitat; material: faeces | place: Denmark | collected 2008/2010
ATCATTATCAAAAACGACGCTAAGTTAGCAATTTTCGTTTAGGATAAGGAACAACAAGCACAAATATCATACAAATTAACCCGCCATAGATCGTCCAGCCTGCCATTTCTTTGAGGGCGGAAAGCGTGGCTTGCACCTGAATCCGTCCCTTAGTAGATATAGCTGCCATATTACGGGCTTCCGTCTCACTTTTCCCTTGATACTTCATCCCCTGCACCGTACCAAGAAAAGAAGTAGAAGCATCCGGATTTAGCAAATCTACATTTTGCGCATAACGGGTGATGTAATGTTGCTGCCGTTCCTGCAGCACATTCGAATAAATAGCTCCTCCAATACCGGGTCCCAGCACCATACGCACGGTGAGCATGATGCAAATCCAGGTAGAAAGGTATTTGAAAGGCATACGCTGATTAGCATAAGCTGCCGTCAGGGCATACAAAATCATCATACCAATAGCACGGATAATGACTGCATACTTCAAACGTTCATACATCCCTGCTGTCTGTACTTCAAAATACATGAACACAGCCGATAAGGACAGAAAGAAAAAACCAAGAGCAAAAAGATATTTGAAATGCAATCCTTTGCTCCCCAACGCCATAGCAATCACTGCACCAATAGTATATCCCACCATGCACCAATTGCCCAACGAAGCATTCTGCAAATTATCAAGATGCATCCCTACACCTGCGAATACATTAACAAACATGGCACTGGAATTGATGATCATCAGCAGCAGATAAAGCAAAGCGCCCATACGGATGGTGCGTAGTTTGAATGCATCCAACAAGACATAAGGCGACCGGCGGGTGACATCCATATAGAGAAAGATCCCGGCAAAAAGTATGCTGACAGCAGTTGCCCAACGGATAGACTCATCATCGTACCAATCGAGCACTTTACCGTAAACCAGTACATAAGTGAGACACGTCAGCGAAACACAGAAGGCAGTGACATTACCGAACTTACGGAAGTTGATAGGAAAGCGCCCAGGGAATTTGTAATTGGGCATAGTGATAAATATGATTAAGATAGAAACCAGTAGAATCCCCATCATAAAATAATACACATACTTCCACTCATATTCAAAGGACAGCCAGGCCGTGAGTGCCGTACCCGACTGTCCCAGAATCATAAAAAACAGATAAACCGCCGGCTGGCTCACACATCTTTCAATATCCAGTTTGTTCCAACCGGCTGCGTCTTTCGGTTCCAGCCCCGGAGTGATATTACGGGTAGCTTCCATGCCTCCGGCATACCAAATAAGGGTAAACAGATTGACCATCATCAACACCATACGCAGAAAGCCTGTCAACAGGCTACAAAGTGCTAACAGGAATACGCTATCGGTCTTGGCACAAATATAACTGAATATATACATCAATGCGAATCCGACAATGCACATCATCTTCTCCCGGCGCACACACACCAGTTCGTACAAGAATGGAGCAAAAGCCGCCATACCGATCGAAGTCACAAAGTTAGCAAACTGAATATGTTCGGAAATAATGCCAAGACCGCTCATCATCTCGGTACTATTCACCGAATAAACCCCGCCTACCGTAAGAATCGGCAGGAAAAAGAATAATAGGATGATAATCCCCAATGGCTTGGGCATCCAGTTATAAAAAGGATAGTTTTTAGGATATGAGGGCATTTGTGTAAATCCAAATTACTGTTTACAAATAGTTAATCACACTTCACGGACAAGGCAGAATGAAACTAAAGCCGGGCTTTAACCACGACCATCATACCAGCTGCCAGTCGTTCGTTATCTTCTTTGGATAAATTAGTAAAATCAATACGTACAGGGATACGCTGTTGTATCTTTACAAAGTTTCCGGCCGAATTATCTGTCGGGACTAATGAGTATTTAGAACCTGTGGCCCCTGAAATAGATGTCACCTTCCCCGTAAACTCTTTATCACTAATAGCGTCTACCGTAACAGATACTTCCTGTCCGATATGCAGATTCTCAATTTGCGTTTCCTTATAATTGGCTACAATCCATTTTTGAGTATTAGGAAGAATATAAGTAATCGTTTGTCCGGCGGAAATGAATTGTCCTTCCTCCAACGAACGACGACCGAGCTTTCCATCACAGGGAGCTACCACAACCGTATAAGACAGATTCAGGCGTGCCATTTCAAGTGCCGCCGTTGCCCGTTGAATAGCAGCTTCGGTACTCACACGACGATAAGACACCTCATCCACACCGGAAAGGGCAGCTTTCTTCTGTCTTTCCACAGCTTCCAGCTTCTTACGCGTAGCCTCATAATCCGTAATAATCTGTTCAAGCTGAATAGGAGTCGCTGCATTTCGTTTCACCAGATTTTCATATCGTTTCCGGTCTTTCTCCAGTTTAGCCAGGCGCACTTCGATTTCAGCAATAGAGGCATCATAGACGGATGCAGTGGTCTGTGTAGTATTCAACGTGGCATTAATTATTGTGGCACCGGCTTGTGCATCCTTCAGTGCGGCTTCGGCTTCCATTACCCGGATTTTATATTCACGATCGTCGAGCACCATCAGAGTATCCCCTTTATGTACCTCCTGATGCTCGGTAAAGTAAATCTTATCAATATATCCCGAAGCACGCAGGTTGATAGGCGATACATATTGCTCGATCTGGGCATCGTTGCTGGTTTCCGTCTGGCTATAATTCAAAAAGAGACAAACCACTTCAATTACTCCCCAGACAATAATAGCCACTCCTAAAAGGCTGACTGCAATCTGCCAACGACGAAGTTTCTTCATTTTCTTCGCTTTCTCCTGATGAGTAGCGGAAGGAATATTATTTTCCATTGTTTCCATATTTTATGATTCGATTGTTAGTTGCATATTATTTGACTAATGATTCTATCTGCCCGGTCAGTTTGAGGAGCATCAGGTTGGTGACCCGATAATTATAATGTGCATTGATATAATTGTTCTGCGCTTCACTCATCTGCATTTCGTCTTGCAGCACCTCAGTCATTGAAGCGATCCCTTCGCGATAACGGTCAGAAGTAACGGCATAGACATCTTCCGCCAACAGATAGTTATCTTTCTGTTTTTTAAAATTACGCTGGTTATTCATCAGGTCGTTCACCGCATTCAAATATTGGGTTTGCAGATTTTTCCGGGTGTCCTCCCATGCCAGCTTGCGATTCTCAATGTCGATCATCGCTTTCCTTATCTTATAGGTTTTATCCAGTCCATCAAAAATAGGAATGCGCAAAGTCAGCCCTAGTCCATACGAACGAAACCAATGATTGGACGGACCGGAATGGAACCAATGATAACCTTTATCTGTGTAGGCAGCATATCTCCAGTTCCCTGTCAAACTAAGAGAAGGGATATAGCCATTAGTAATCATCCGTTTTTGCCGTTCAGCCAGTTCCAGCTGCGATTGCGTGAGTTGCAGTTCGTAGAGGTTTTCCGACAAACCGGTTAAAGCGACCGTAGTAATGCTATCAGTATTAACCGGCGTCAGGGCTATTTCTTTTTCAGCCGGATAATCCATAATGTATTTCAACATATTAAGTTGCTGCTTCATCATTGCCTGTGCATTGTCATATTGCACTTTCAGGTTCTCCAAATTGATATTTACTCTTTTCAGGTCGACTTCCATAGACATACCATTATCAAAGAAAGCCCGGGTTATATCCCGCAACTCTTCCAGACGGGTGATATTCGCCTTTATCAACACTATTTGCTCGGCTGTTACTTGCCCCAGATAGTACATCTTGCTGATTTGAAGAATAATGTCCTCCCTCGCCTTACCATAAGACAAGCGGCTGATCTCCTCCACAACTTTAGCAATAGACATAGAAGTATAAAGAGTCTGGTTGAAAAGCGGCATTTGTATTTCCAGGCCTGCATTAGCAGAATGTTGCAATGTTTGAGTAATATTATAGGGAACTCCGTAAGATGAACCGTCCGTCACAGATACCGGAGGATCAAAATTATTACTATAACCGGCGACAGCACTAATCTGCGGCAACAATCTTGCCCGATTTTCAGATACACCATATTTGCTTTTCTGTATTTCTCTACGCTTGCTCTCCAACGACAAGTTGTTATCAATACCTATCCGAAGGCAATCTTCCAATGTCAAGGTTTCTACTCCTTGCGCTCTCCCGTTTACAACGAGCAAAATAAAAAAGGTAAAAATGAACAGTAGTCTTTTCATAATATATGCTCTATAATCGGCTACAAATTTAGTGGGTTAGGACAAATGAAAGCTACCCATAAACCGACTCTTTATATTCATATTTTCCTTTTTCAACAGAACTTTTGATAGACAAAACTCCGTACTTAGTCGATTTTATTTTCATCTATCCCAGTATCTGCTTAGTTTTGAGGTATTAAAACAAATAAAGAATGATTAATCAGCATATTCAAACAACCAAATAGCGTTTGTTTTTCATAATTTTTTAGTGAATGCAAAACGGCTCTCTTCGGGAGGAAGAGAGCCGTTCTTATCTAATAACCTTATCTATTCTATGCAATAAGGTAAGCATTACATCATTTCATTCAAGATTTCTTAGAGATTCTGCTTCTACTCATCCATACCAGAATCATCACTCCAATCAACAGCAAAGCCAATGCTGCGTAAGCAATACTTTCCGTCACATGTATGCTCTGCGGATCAAACCACATCTCAATCGTATGTTCACCGGCCGGAATATTCATTACACGCAACACATAGTCCGCCCGGGCAATATCCACCGGCTGACCGTCAATCGTTGCCTGCCATCCCGGATAATATATTTCAGAGAAAACAACTACACCGTCTTTAGCGGAAGAAGTCTTATAAACCAAACGATTCGGCTCATAGCTCGTCAAACGAATGGCAGACAGAGAGTCCTTATATCCTTCCGTCACACCCTTCAGTTTTTCCTTAAACTTCGCATCTACTACAGCGGTTTCCGTAGGAAGAATATCATTCAAAGCATCAATTTCCTCATTTGCATTATTCACATACTGCACCTTATCCACAAACCAGGCATTACCGTATGCATACGGATTTTCCACAGGAACAGACTGCCCCTGTTGTCCGGCAGGGAAGATAAAGTATTTCGTGTTCAGCATATTCAGCACACGAAATTTAGAAGCATCCACGCTGTCCATTTTGCCACCGGCAGCAGCTACTTCCTGATAGGTCGCCTGCATTTCCGGAGTAATATGATGATCGATCATTTCCTGATAACGGCGCAACTTGGCGGCATGATAACCACCGACACTCTTATGCCAGTACGCTGTATTATTCTCATTAAATGTATTGCCGGGGAAACCTACAAAGTTCAATACCCGATAATATAAGGTCGTATCTTGAAGAATAATTTCATCCGCCTGCGTCTTGACGAATGCTTCCGCTTGTTTGGACTTCGGAACAAACAGATCGTCATACAAATAGCGTTTGTTGACACTCCACATATCTATCAGACACAGAAGTACAATACCTCCTAAGGTGAATGAGGCTTTCAACTTCTTCTGTTGATATAAGAATAAAAGCAGGCAACCTATAACGATGATAAAAAAGCTACGCCATGCATCCGAAGTTAGTATCGCCTCACGCATATCTTTCAGGCTGGTCATGACAGGAACAAGATGTTCCGCCGGAAGCCCTTGCTTCAAAGCAGCCATTTCCTGTCCTGAACTGAAGTTGGAGAAGAAAACTCCCGGAGCAACAGCCAGAATCAACGCAACACCGGCTGTAAGCACCAACGTGACAATTACTCCTGTACGGTTCTCTTTCAGCTTCAGGATATCCGGTTTGCTCAGAATCTCTTTCAAAGCAAAAATCGCTAACAACGGAATTGTAAATTCGGCTATTACAAGAATGGAGGATACCGCACGGAATTTATTATACATCGGAATATAATCGATGAAGAAATCAGTCAGCCCCATGAAGTTCTTTCCCCACGAAAGAAGGATAGAAAAAATGGTGGCTCCCAACAGTGCCCATTTGAGCGGGCCTTTAACAATAAAACATCCCAAAATAAACAGGAACACAACAAACGCTCCGACATATACCGGCCCGGCAGTCCACGGCTGATCGCCAAAATAGGGCGTCAACTGCGAATAAAGGTTTCCGTACATCGGGTTTGCTTTTGCCATAGCAGTTTCATTCTGTGACAAAGTAGTAGAACAGCCCCCTCCCTTAACGTTGGGCACTAATAGAGTCAGTGTTTCACCTATGCCATAGCTCCAATTTGTAATATAATCGCGGTCCAGTCCGCTACTGGTCTGGTTGGCAGCAGGACCTTCCTGTTTCAGTTCGCTCTTACCGCGCATGGTCTCCTTACTATACTCGTAAGTATGGTACAAGTTGGAGATATTTACGCAAACTCCTACCACAGCAGCTAATGCAAGAATAGCGCTAGCCTTAAAGAAATGCGGCAATTCCTTCTTTTCATAAGCATCAACAAAATAAGCTATTATAAAGAACAGGATCACAAACATGAAGTAATAACTCATCTGAATGTGATTCGACTGAATCTGAAGAGCAATAAACAAGGCTGTAATAACCCCTCCTAACAAATATTTCTTCCGATAAGCCAATACGACACCGGCAATCGTAGGCGGAATATAAGCCAATGTAACAAACTTCCAGATATGCCCCGCCGGTATCAGAATAAAGAAATAGGAAGAGAATGCCCATATAATCCCCCCTAGTCCTGCCAGCCATGCTGATAATCCGAATGCTCGCAGAAGGATATAAAAGCCCAGCATCATAATGAAAGTCAGTACGACATAGCCGGGAAGGTATAACTGATACACCTTTTCCACCCACTTCAAAGTCTTTGTTGAATCGTAGCTCGGAGACATCTGATAGGTAGGCATACCGCCAAAAATAGAGTTTGTCCAGCGTGTACGTTCTCCGGTACGTTCGAGATATTCCTTGGATTCTTGCCCTGCACCAACTCCGGCCACCGAATCGTGCTGAAACAGAATACGACCTTCGATATCAGCCGGAAAGAAATAAGCAAAAGAAAGAATGATAAAAGCCAGAATGGCAATTAAGTCTGGAAGGATTTTCTTCATAATATATTGATAGTTGATAAATGATAATTGATAGTTGAGAATGATAACTGACTTGTTGCATTCAGCCCCCCAAGCCAACAACTATCATTTATCAACTATCAATTATCAACTGAATTTAGTATCTATAATGATCCGCCTTGTAAGGGCCGTCTACCGATACACCGATATAAGCAGCCTGTTCAGGAGTCAGCTTAGTCAGTTTCACCCCGATTTTTTCAAGATGCAGACGGGCTACCTCCTCATCCAGATGTTTCGGCAAACGATATACATTTATATCATATTTTTTATTGAACAGTTCGATCTGAGCCAATGTCTGATTAGTAAACGAGTTACTCATCACGAATGACGGATGTCCTGTCGCACACCCCAGATTTACCAGACGGCCGTCGGCAAGCAGTATAATGCTATGGCCATCCGGGAAATAATAACGGTCTACCTGCGGTTTTATATTCACGCATTTGATACCCGCATAATGTTTCAACGCATCCACCTGAATTTCATTGTCGAAGTGACCGATATTACATACGATAGCCTGGTCTTTCATCTTCTCCATGTGGTCAATACGGATAATATCGATATTGCCAGTAGTAGTCACGAAAATATTGCCTTCAGTGCACGCATCCTCCATTGTCACTACTTCAAAGCCTTCCATTGCCGCTTGCAATGCGCAGATCGGGTCTACTTCCGTCACAAGCACACGTGCCCCGTAAGAGCGCATGGAATGTGAACATCCTTTACCGACATCACCATAGCCACATACAACTACTACCTTACCGGCAATCATCACATCCGTTGCACGCTTGATACCGTCAGCTAATGATTCACGACATCCGTACAGATTATCGAATTTGGACTTCGTTACCGAATCGTTCACATTGAATGCCGGGAATAACAGTTTGCCTTCTTCCTGCATCTGGTACAGACGGTGTACACCTGTGGTTGTCTCTTCAGATACGCCACGAACTTCTTCCGCTACGCGATGCCAACGGGTAGCATCTTCCGCCAACACTTTCTTCAAGATAGCATTCAGCTCTATTTCATCTTCTGCGTGCACTTCCTTATCCAGCACGGCAGCATTGTTTTCAGCATCATAACCAACGTGAATCATCATGGTTGCATCACCACCATCATCTACAATCACATTCGGTCCTTTACCACCGGGGAAACTCAAAGCCTGCAACGTACACCACCAGTAGTCGGCAAGCGTTTCACCCTTCCATGCAAACACAGGCACCCCCGAAGCAGCGATCGCTGCCGCAGCATGGTCTTGTGTCGAATATATATTACAAGAGCACCAACGTACTTCAGCACCTAAAGCAACCAATGTTTCAATCAGAACGGCTGTCTGAATGGTCATGTGCAACGATCCCATAATACGGGCACCTTTCAACGGTTTGGATTCTCCATACTTTTCGCGAAGAGCCATGAGGCCGGGCATTTCTTTTTCTGCCAAATCGATTTCCTTGCGTCCGAAGTCAGCAAGCGTAATATCTGCCACCTTGTAGGGCAGAGTAGAGAATAATTCTGTAGACATATTGTAAATCATTTATAAATAAGTGGTGCAAAGATAGAACATTCTGATTAGTAGGGCAAAAGCTATCCTCCTTTTTTATATTATAATAACTAGGAAGCCTGGCACGTTTGTCGGATTATTGTCTTATATTTGCAATATTAATGCACTTTATACAACATTGATAACAGATTTATTGAACCTTCTATGCAAAACAACGAGAACAAGACAAAAGAAGAGCTGATTAAAATTATAGAACAATTAGAGAAGAAAGTTGAAGATCTTTCTTCTATGCAGTCATACCCCGTACAAGAACGTTTCCGTGAAAAATACAGTACCCGTATTCTGGACGCCCTGCCCGATATGTTGACAGTTTTCGACCACGATGCAAACATTATTGAACTCGCCTCCTCTCCGTCGACCAATCATGTGGAAGGTATCAATGCCGATAATATCACCCATTCTAACGTAAAAGACATACTTCCGCCGGAAGCCTACGAAAGCGTACGCCAAAATATGGACAGGGTAATCCTTACAGGAGAAAGCTCAACATCCCGGCATGATCTGATGCTGGACGGTATCTTACACCATTACGAAAATCGTATTTTCCCTCTGGATAACGAATACCTGCTATGTATGTGTCGCGATATATCCGAACAATGGAATGCGGAACAAACCAACAAGAAACAACAAAAAGAGCTGGAAGCCGCCAGAATCAAAGCCGAAGAATCGGACCGCCTGAAATCAGCTTTTCTTGCCAACATGAGTCATGAGATCCGTACCCCCCTGAACGCCATCGTCGGATTTTCCAAATTAGTCATCGACGCTGAATGCACAAACGAGAAGGAACAGTATGCTGAAATCATCGAGAGAAATTCAGAAATATTACTGAATCTGTTCAATGATATTCTGGATTTGTCATCACTCGAAGCCGATTCATTGAGTTTCAATATCCGCCCTATCAAATTAATAGATATCTGCCTGCAACTGGAACAGCAATTCTGTTATAAAGTCAAAAACGGTACTAAACTGATTCTGGACGATGTAGACACCGAGCTTTATGTATCCGGAGACTGGAACCGTATCATACAGATTATAAGTAACTTGCTTAGTAATGCTGCCAAATTCACCCCAAAAGGAGAAATTCATTTCGGCTATCGGGAGAAAGAAGATTTCGTGGAATTTTATGTCAAAGATAGTGGTATCGGTATCCCGGCAGAAAGAGTAGCTACTATCTTCCAACGATTCGGTAAAATAAACGACTTTGTACAAGGTACCGGACTCGGATTAACTCTTTGCAGAATGTTAGTAGAGAAAATGGGAGGACGTATATGGCTGCGTTCCCAAGAAGGAAAAGGAAGCAGATTCTACTTCACCCTGCCTCTGATTCGTCAATAAGAACAACCGAATAAAAATAGCCGGATTATCAGAAACAAAAAAACGACGAGTATTTGCATTTACCATACACCCCGTCGTTTCTTTATTTATTATCACACGTATACCCTATTTCTTGGCAACCGGCGCACTTAGCATTTCCTTGTATTTCGCTGGATCATTCAGAATCTTCACAGCTTCCTTCAAGCCGTCATCATCCTTCAACTGCTGAATGATATTACCACGCTGATAATAATAGCGCTTTATAATTTCAGAAGCTATCATCTTCTTTATATCACCAGAGAAATAATCTAAATCGCGCTCAAGGTCATGGTTCAACTTCTTCTCGAGTGCCTTGAACTCTTCCGAAGCACCCTCCATATAACCTTCAAATTCGGCAGCCTCCTTCAAAGTTTTCAGAATTTTCTCACTTTGCTGGTCATATTTGAAATCAGCCTTCTTCACCAATGTCTTAAAGTCATTATAATCAGCGTCCGTAACCTCGAACTTTTCAGGCTCTACGATAGTAGGATGTTTCAGGCAGTACTGAGTTGCATAATCGAATATCAGATTATCCCGAACCAAATAAAACAGGATATTCGGCAACTTTTCCTGTTTGATAGCAACATCCGGCATCACCCCGCCTCCGTCGCGCACTTCACGTCCGGCAGCCGTATAGAACACTTTCGTCAAACTATCAGGAATAGTACCTACACTTCCGTCTTCATTCCGGTGTTTATAGTCAATAGCTTGCACACAGCGTCCGCTTGGAATATAATATTTGGAAGTAGTCACTTTCATCGTTCCTCCATAAGGCAGAGAACGGGGCACCTGTACCAGTCCTTTGCCAAAAGTACGACTGCCGACAACTACAGCACGGTCAAGGTCCTGCAAAGAACCCGACAGAATCTCAGAAGCAGAAGCTGTGCCACTATTTACCAATACAGCAATCGGAATATCCAAATCCAACGGTTCACGTAAAGTCTTATAAGTATTGCTCGCCTGCTTAATTTTACCTTTTGTTGTTACAATCACTTTTCCACGTGGTAAGAAATAGTTAGCAATTTCCACCGCCTCATCCAACAAGCCGCCGCCATTCCCGCGAAGGTCAATTACCAACGAAGTAGCCCCTTGTTTCTTTAAATCCAGAAACGCCTTCTTAAACTCCTTAGAAGGATTACCGGAGAAAGTACTCAAATTAATATATCCTACCTGATTATCCAGCACAGCAGCATAAGGAATCGCCGGATTTTGAATAGATTCACGTACAATCGTAAATTCCATCGGTGTATTCCCTCCCTTCGCATTGGGACGGTTCACTTTCAATTTAAAGCTGGTTCCAGCCTGTCCGCGCAACATCTGGCTGACTTCCGCATTGTTCTTACCCGCAAGATCCTTGCCATCGATTTCCATTAGAATATCTCCGGCTTTCAATCCGGCTTTCGCGGCAGGTGTACCTTCGAAAGGTTCGGAAATCATCGAACGTTTGAGCTTTGTATTATAAGCAATGTAAGAACCGATACCACCGAATGAGCCTTTAATCATCTGTTCCAGTTCACTCTGGTCTTCTTCCGGAAAATACTCCGTATAAGGATCCAGCGTGAAAAGCATATTGTCAATCCCTTCCCGAATGGTCTTGTTCGGGTCAATTGTATCTACATAGAACATATCCAGTTCTTTCACAATCGCATTGAATATATCCAAATTCTTGGCAATCTGGAAATTGCGGTCGTCTCCACTCTTGAAACTAAAGAAAGCTACCGTAGCTATCACGGCTACTACAACAATAGCTATCCGCCCACTCAGCAATTTTTTCATACTTCTTTTCATATAAATGAGTTTTAAATGCTATCCCG
>OCAD01001188.1_pt1 | contig 11692 bp, 10 predicted proteins | sample 1538261 | NCBI WGS metagenome assembly OCAD01 (sample SAMEA2580261, study PRJEB22360) | human gut metagenome | biome: human gut; feature: human-associated habitat; material: faeces | place: Denmark | collected 2008/2010
TAAGGAGAGCGAAAAACTATGAAATTAGGTATCGTCGAAAGCGAGCCTGTTTCTGAAACTCTCCGCAAACGCACAAATGCCGATAAAGCTTGATAGGGCAGGCATTTTCGGATGAAGTCAAAACATAAAAGTTCCTATTTCCCTACGCATCCCCACGCAGAAATGGCGGAAAAACGGCGTAGAGGAACCGGCGGTACGCAGTTGCGAAAATCGCCTGCTGCAACATTACTAAGAATATTCAAGCTGCCCTGCGCACCGGCGCAGAGAGATACAAGGCGTTTCACTCCTTTGATCCTCCAAACAAAAAATGAGCCTTCTCCGTTTGGGATAGAAACGGAAAAAGCTCATTTGCATGGTACGCACCTGTCAAGCGGCGCAGAACTTTGGCAGCGCTATGCCTCATCCTCCGCCAGCATACGGTATCCGACGCCAAGCTCGTTGATGATGTAGCGTTTTTCGCCGGGCGTCACGCCCATTTTCTTGCGGATGTTCTTCATGTTGACTTGCAGCTTCTTGACGCTGCCATAGTCCGAATACCCCCAGACCGCCCGAATGATGGCGGCATACGTCAGCACCTTTCCGGCGTGAACGGAGAGAAACGCCATGATGTTGTATTCCGTCTGGGTCAGGTCGACCTCCTCTTTCCCTACAAAAACCTGTCGTGTATCGTAATCGATCAGCAAATCCTGCAGGCGGAATTTCCCACCATGGGAACTTTCCTTCTCTTCGCTGTGCCGATGGCTGCGGAGAACGGCACGGATACGAGCCAGCAATTCCTCCGTGCCAAAGGGCTTGGTGATATAATCATTCGCCCCCAGATCCAACGCCTCCACCTTGTCCCTCTCGTTGGAACGGGCGGAAAGCACAATGATGGGCACGGTGTCTGTCTCCCGAACTTCTTGAATCAAGCTCATACCGTCTCGATCCGGCAGACCAAGATCCAAAAGGATGAGGTCCGGATGATGGGAGGCATACATCATCATGCCAAGCTCGCAGGTCTCCGCACAGAGCACCTGATAGTCGCTGGTTTCCAGATTGGCTTTGATAAAGCTTCGGATATTGGCCTCGTCCTCTACGATCAGGATTTTGTACTTGTTATTGCCCATCGTCCTCACCCCCTCTTTCCAGAGCAAAGCGGAATACCGCACCGCCGCCCTTCCTATTTTCCGCAGTGATCTCGCTGCCGTGCGCCTTGACGATGGCGGCGCACACGGATAGTCCGATCCCCATATTGCTGCGGGTCCCGTCCACCGGCGCGGCGGACTTTTCATAACTTCCGGTGAAAATCTTTTGAAGTGCATCCTCCGGGATGCCGCAGCCGTTGTCGGCAACCTCAAATACCGCCTTATCCCCCACAAGAGAAACGGAAAGCGTCAGCTCCGTCATGCCTTTTGCGTGGAATACGGCATTTTCCAGAAGATTCAGCAGTACCTGTTCAATAAGGAGCGAATCCATGGGAATGTCCACAAATTCCTCCGGTATCTGTGTGATGACCTTCTGATTCGGATACTTTTTGGAAAACTTCATGAGAACCGAGTCGATCAGCTCATCCAGAACCGTGGGTGTCTTCACGACTTCCACTTTCGCACCGTCGATTCTTGTAACCGACAGAAGATTTTCAACCATGCGGATGAGCCACTCGCTGTCCTCCTGAATTTCTCCCAACAGCTTGAGCTGCTGCTCCTTTGGCAGCGCATCATACTTGGAGATCAGCGTGGAGGAGGACCCGTATATAGAGGTGAGTGGTGTGCGCAGATCATGGGAGATCGCCCGCAGCAGATTGCCCCGCATTCGCTCTTTTTCACTTTCTGCCCGCAGCTTTTCCTGATCCCGAATGCGGCTGTTCAGCGTACTGGTGAAAACGGCAACTGCCAGCATAATGACGGCAGATAAGATGCTTTCCCCCACGAAAAAGTCGAAGACATAATAGGGATAGGTGAAGGCAAAATTCACCGCAAATACGCTGACGATTGCCGAAGTGATGCCATAGCAATACCCGTGGGTTTTCAGCGAGATCAAAAACACGCCGAACACAAAGATCATGGGTACCAGCGTCTGCATGGTAAAGAGCTTCTGAATCAGCAAATTGACGGCAAAGGCACTGCAAAAAATAAGGATCGAAAATAGAGTATCCTTTTGTCGCTGCCGATTCTTCATCATGCTTCTCCTGAAATTTATTGCGGCATCATACGCCATGCTTTTCGGCTTCGGGCGAAGCCCGGGAGAAAAACGGCTTAGATCCAGTGGTATAAATAACTGCCAGCAGTTATTATATCGCATAAGCGGAAGCGCTTCAAGATTTCTCACAGGAGGAGATTGCGCCGCACTCGTTTCTTTACCGAATCTACACCGGAAAAATGCTATAATATAAGCACACAATAAGCACACAGCAAAAAGGAGAAAGAGATCCGTGGAAAATGACAGTAGCGACGATAACGGTAACTGCTCTTATATGGCCTGTTCGTATGTGGCATATCTACGCCCTTTGCTGCGGTATCGGGTATAGGTGTGTCTTTTTTGCATGAAATGATCGTATGAACAGAACATAAAGGAGTTTGAAGTGAATTATTTTGGAAGCATTTTCGCAATGGTGGCCTGCATCGTTATGTCCGCCTATTTCAGCGCCACAGAAACGGCGTTCTCGTCTCTGAATAAGACCCGCCTCAAGGTGTTGGCGGACAACGGAAACAAGCGGGCAGCGCTGGCGCTCAAGCTGTCCCAAGATTATGACAAGCTGATCTCCACCATCCTGATCGGCAACAATATCGTCAATATCATGGTGGCGTCCATCGGCACACTTCTGTTCGTCGGACTTTACGGCGACATCGGCGCAACGGTTTCTACGGTCGTCGTTACGATCGTTGTTTTGATTTTTGGTGAGATCACCCCCAAGAGTATTGCAAAGGACGCCCCTGAACGCTTTGCTTTGTTCAGCGCGCCCTTTATCCGCCTTTGGATTTGGGTGCTGACACCGTTGAATTTTCTCTTTTCTCAGTGGAAAAAGCTGGTTTCCCGCTTCTTCAAGACAGATGACGATGCAAAAATGTCCCACGAGGAGTTGCTTCGTTTTATGGAGGACGTGGAGCAGGACGGCGGCATTGACGAAAACGAGGGCGAGCTGCTGCGCAACGCCCTTGAGTTCCGCGACCTGACGGCGGCAGAAATTCTGACCCATCGAATCGACTTGGAGGCCGTGGACATCGGCGAAAGCCATGAGGAAATTGCCAGAGCCTTTACGCAGTCCCGCTTTTCCCGTCTGCTGGTCTACCGAGATACCATCGATCAGATCGTCGGCGTTCTTCATCAGAAGGACTTCTATATCAACGGCAAGATGACGGATCAGCCTATTGCGGAGATCATGACGGAGCCGCTGTTTGTCTATCAGCACACAAAGATCCGGGATATTTTGAAAATGCTCCAGCATCAGAAATCCCATGTCGCCGTAGTTGTAGACGATTTTGGCGGGACGCTTGGTATTGTTACGATGGAGGATATTCTGGAAGAACTGGTCGGTGAAATTTGGGACGAACACGACGAGGTGGAAGAAGACTTTGAAAAGCTGGACGAGAATACCTACCGCGTGGACTGCTCCGTCAGCTTGGAGGATTTTATGGAATTCTTTGGCGTCAAGCTGGAATCGGACAGTGTTTCCGTCGGCGGCTGGGGCATGGAGCAGCTGAATAGAGTCCCCAGTAAGGGTGATTCCTTTACCGCTCAGAATTTGGAGATCACGGTCTCCGATCTGAGTGCGTACAGGGTATCCTTCATCACAGTCAGGCAATGTGGCGTCTGTTTGACCTGCGAACAATAAAGCAATCGCACGATTCATAAGGGGTGAGGATGATGTCGGAAGAAACGGTTTGCAGAAAGCACCGCCTTTCGTCTTTTCAAATTATCATATTGGGCTTTGCCGGGGTCATTCTGTTGGGTGCGTTGCTGCTGATGCTGCCGCTGTCCACAACAGCCGGGTGCGTAACGCCATTTCATGAAGCGCTTTTCACTGCGACCTCCGCTGTTTGTGTGACGGGTCTTGTGGTGCAGGATACCGGCAGCTATTGGTCGGTCTTTGGCCAGACGGTGATCCTGACGCTGATTCAGATAGGCGGGCTCGGCGTTGTCACTGTGGCGGCATCGTTGGCGCTGCTGTCCGGGCGAAGGATCTCTCTGATGCAGCGCAGCACCATGCAGGACGCCATCTCAGCGCCGAAGGTCGGAGGGATCGTCCGGCTGACACGGTTCATCCTACGAGGGACATTTCTGATCGAACTGATCGGTGCGCTTGCCATGCTGCCGGTGTTCTGCCGTGACTATGGATGGCGTGGCGTCTGGATGGCGGTATTCCATTCCATCTCCGCCTTTTGCAACGCCGGGTTTGACATTCTTGGGACAGAAAGCAACCGCTATCCATCTCTTACCGGCTATGCGGGCAGTCCGGTAATCAATATCACGATTATGCTGTTGATCGTGATTGGCGGCATTGGATTTCTGACGTGGGATGACATCTTTGAAAACAAGTGGCGGTTTCATCGCTACCGAATGCAGAGCAAGGTGATTCTCGTCACGACAGGTCTTTTGATTTTTCTGCCTGCTGTGTTTTTCTTCTTTTCAGACTTTTCTGCGCTTCCCGCCGAAAACCGGCTGCTGGCATCCTTTTTTCAGTCCGTCACGCCGAGAACGGCGGGCTTCCAAACAGTCGCTCCACCCCCGAGATCCTCGCTGGGCGTGATGATCCTTCTGATGCTCATTGGCGGCTCTCCGGGGTCTACGGCAGGCGGCATGAAAACCACCACGCTGGCGGTCTTGATTGCCAATGCCACTGCGACCTTCCGCCAGCGGGACAGCGCCCAGTTCTTTGGGCGCAGAGTCGATGGCAGCGCCGTCAAAACCGCTGCGACCATCCTGACGATGTACCTTGCGCTGTTCTTTAGCGGAGGCGTTTTTATCAGCGTATACGAGGATCTCCCGCTGTCCTCCTGCCTGTATGAAGCAGCGTCGGCGGTAGGCACGGTTGGACTGACATTGGGTATTACGCCGCAGCTGCATATTCCCTCGCAAATGGTATTGATCGCGCTGATGTATCTGGGCAGAGTCGGCGGGCTTACGCTCGTTTATGCGGCGGTGTCCACCAAGAAAGCGGGCAGCGCAAAGCTGCCGCAGGAAAGCATCACGATTGGATAAGCAAAGGAGCATCTATCCCATGAAAAATGTTTTATTGATCGGAGCAGGCCGCTTTGGGCGGCATATCGCCATGCAGCTCTCTCAACTGGGGCATCAGGTCATGGCAGTCGATACCAATGAGGAACGGATCAACGATGTGCTTCCGTTTGTCACCAACGCACAGATCGGCGACAGCACCAATGCGGAGTTTCTGCGTTCGCTGGGTATCGGAAATTTTGATGTTTGTTTTGTGACCATCAGCGGTAATTTTCAGAACTCGCTGGAAACCACCTCGCTGCTGAAGGAGCTGGGTGCCAAATGCGTGGTATCCCGTGCCGAGCGTGATGTGCAGGCAAAGTTTCTGCTTCGCAACGGTGCAGACCATATAGTCTACCCGGAAAAACAGGTGGCAAAATGGGCGGCGATCCGATTCACTGCCGACCATATTTTCGACTACATAGAGATCGACGAGCAGCACGCCATCTTTGAAGTGCAGGTGCCGGAGGCGTGGATCGGGAAAAGCGTTGGTGAACTGGATATCCGCAGAAAGTTTGGCATCAACATTCTTGGCATCAAACGAGCCGGGAAAACGGATGTTTCCGTTACGCCGGACACCATATTGTCCGATGACATTACGATTTTGGCGTTGGGTGAGTATAAAGCCCTGCAAAAGTGCTTTCGGATTTGACGGGGTCTCCCATACCGACGGAAAGGAAATACATGGAGAAAAAACCACAAAACACAGCCGGTGACAGAAATGAGGATCCTGCGCCGCAGGGAAGCAAGTGGCCGGATGAGACGATCATTCGCTATATTACCCGCGCACTGGTGCTGCTGATCGTATTTGCATGGGCGCTGGTAAACCTTGACGCTGTTTTGCGTTTTCTCGGCAAGGCGCTTGCGCTGTTCACTCCGTTTCTGATCGGCGGCGCGATTGCTTTTTTGATCAACGTAGTCCTTCGACCGTTGGAATGCTGCTGGAACAAGGTGTGCCGCAAAGCTCCTGCAAAGCTGGTCCGCCCTGTGTGCCTGACAGCAAGCACCGTACTTGTCCTTGGAATTCTGTTTGCCGTGGTGTTTATGATGATCCCCAGCCTGCGGGAATCCTGCGAAGAGTTTGTCCAAAACATTCCGCTCTATGTGGAGGAGATCAGGCGGTGGTGGACAGGCGTTGTCCGGTTTGCCGCAAAATATAATATCGTCCTGCCCGAATACACCATAGACTCTGACCTGTTGATCGAGAAGCTCACCGCCTTGATCAGCGACGAGGGAAGCGGCATCCTCACCGTGACGTGGGGTGCGGCAACCTCTGTCCTGTCGGTTTTGGTGGACGTTCTCTTGGGACTTGTCTTTGCGCTGTATCTGCTTGCAAAGAAGGAAGTCGTCGCAGCACATTTGAAAAAACTCGTTGTGACAGTCCTTCCGCAAAAGAAGGCGCAGCGGCTGCTGAGTATCGCCTCTCTGACCAACCAGACATTTACAAATTTTGTCAGTGGTCAGCTTACCGAAGCGGTCATCATCGGCGTTCTGTGCTTCTTTGGAATGCTGATCCTTGGGATCCCGTATGCCGGTGCGGTCTCGGCGTTTGTGGCTGTTACTGCGCTGGTGCCGATTTTCGGCGCATGGATCGGCGGCGGTCTTGGCGCGTTTTTGATCCTGCTGGCAGAACCCGGCAAGGCTCTGTGGTTCATTCTCTTTTTGCTCGTTTTGCAGCAGGTGGAGGGCAACCTGATTTATCCCAAGGTGGTCGGCAAGTCCGTTGGGCTTCCCGGACTGTTGGTGCTGATGGCTGTTACGATCGGCGGCGAAGCATTCGGCATCTTGGGGATGCTGTTCAGCGTTCCCGTCTGCGCCGTGCTGTACAGTCTTTATCTGGAGTTCATGAAGAAAGCAAGTGCTCGGCACTGAATGATTCATAATCGAATACCTTCTGAGCATTGGGCTGTATGCCAAATGCAAAGGGCTTGGGATACTCCCAAAATCGCCGTGTGTCCGGACACCGGCTGTGCTTGCTATTCTCTCAAATCTCAATATCCGCAGATCGTGATGTCCCCGCTTTTTCGAAAGCGGGGACATTTTTTCTTCTCCGATACTTAAAAAACGGCAGAAAAATGTCCGATGTCAAGTAGAGAGAAAACGTCCGTGAGACAAAATCGTGACACTCCGATTCATTCTGTCCGTTGAATAGTGAAAGGACCTTTTGGAGCAAAAGCGCAGACCTCGCTCCTTCGACCTAAAAAATTTTTCGGACAAAACCGGAAAATGTGTCCGTTGGTTAAGCACCACGAAAGGAGACTTTTCCATGGACAACATCCTCACCGTCCCCATCCACCTCAAAATGCCGCTGACCGCCAGAGAAGCGGCAGAATACAGCAACATCGGCATCAACAAGATCGACAGTATGCTCCGCTCGCCCAACTGCCCCTTTGTTTTGTTCGTCGGCACAAAAAAGCTGGTCAAGCGTCGGGAGTTTGAAGAGTACATCAGCCCAAAGCTGGTGATCTGGCAGCAAAAGATAATTTGTAAAAACAGCTTGAGAGAAAAGAACCTATCTGCTATAATTATGTTGTTGCAGTGGGCTCTTTTCTCTCTGCGGGAAAGGAGTATACAATGGGCAAAAACTTAAAAGGCAAAGAATGCGGTAAGTCTCCCGGCTGGTGATGCGTGATCTTGTCTTTATCAACTGGCGTACCGGGGAACCGGCGAAAAACAGTTCCTATGATACCCACCTTTACAAGCTATGCGACGAAGCAGGGATCAAACACTTTTGTATGCACGCCCTGCGACATACCTATGCTACAAGAGCAATCGAAAGCGGCGTACAGCCCAAGGTGCTGCAAAAGCTGCTGGGTCATGCAAGTATCAAAACAACGATGGACAGATACGTCCATGTCACATCTGGATCCTTGGATCAGGCTGTGCGGCAATTTGAATCAGGCAGGGTTTCCTAGCATATAAGTCCATGCGAAAATGGCGTAAAAATGGCGTAAGCCAAACACGCCGGATTCCGGAAGCCCTTGAAAATCAAGACTTTTTAAGGAGAGCGAAAAACTATGAAATTAGGTATCGTGGGGCTGCCCAACGTGGGAAAGTCCACTCTGTTCAACGCCATCACCAACGCCGGTGCCGAGAGCGCCAACTACCCCTTCTGCACCATCGAGCCCAATGTGGGCGTGGTGGCCGTGCCGGATGAGCGGCTGGACAAGCTGGCGGAGATGTACCAGCCCGATAAAAAGACCCCCGCCGTCATCGAATTTGTGGACATCGCCGGTCTGGTGAAGGGAGCCAGTCAGGGAGCGGGCCTCGGCAACAAGTTTTTGGAGAACATCCGCCGTACCGACGCCATCGTCCATGTGGTGCGCTGCTTCGATGACGAGAACATCATGCACGTGGTAGCCGATGCCGGTACCAACGTACCGGGGGGCCCGCTGGGGGACATCGAGACCATCGACATGGAGCTGATCCTGGCGGATCTGGAGATGGTGAACCGCCGGGTGGAGAAGGCCGCCAAGGCCGCCAAGGGCGACAAGAAGTTCCTCCACGAGGCGGAGGTGTTCAAGGCGCTGGCGGAGCATCTGGATGCCGGGAAGTCCGCCCGCACCTTCTCCTGCGGCGATGACGACCGGGCGCTGGTGGAGACCTGCGACCTGCTGAGCCTGAAGCCCATCATCTACGCCGCCAACATGGACGAGGCGGGCTTTGCCGATTACGAGAACAACCGCTACTTCCGGCTGGTGCGTGATCTGGCACAGAAGGAGGGCGCACAGGTGCTGCCCATCTGCGCCAAGCTGGAACAGGACATCGCCGAGCTGGACGATCCGGAGGAGCGGGCCATGTTCCTGGAGGATCTGGGCATCGAGAAGTCCGGTCTGGATCGCCTGATCCAGTGCAGCTATGATCTGCTGGGCCTGATCTCCTTCCTGACCTACGGCAAGGACGAGTGCCGGGCGTGGACCATCCGCAAGGGTACCAAGGCCCCGCAGGCGGCGGGCAAGATCCACTCCGATATCGAGCGGGGCTTCATCCGGGCGGAGACCATCAACTTCGACGAGATGATGGCCTGCGGCGGCAGCGTGGCCGCCGCCAAGGAGAAGGGCCTGCTGCGGTCCGAGGGCAAGGATTATGTGGTCAAGGACGGCGATATGATCTACTTCCGCTTCAACGTATAAGCATGACCTGCAAGGGACACGGTTTGCCGTGTCCCTTTTTCATCCCCGGCCAATTCCGCCGTTTACAAAGGACGGTTTTTCTGATATGATAATGCATATCTATAGACTATCCACGCACAAAACAAAGGGAGAACATCCTCCCTGTGCGGATAGAGCGTGCCTTTTTTATGAAAGGAGACAACTGTTATGAACCAGGAGATCCAGTCTATTCTGGCCAGGGTGGACCACACCCTGCTGGCCCAGAGCGCCACTTGGAACGAGATCAAGGCCATCTGCGACGACGGCGTCAAGTACGGCTGCGCCAGCGTGTGCATCCCCGCCTCCTATGTGAAGCAGGCGGCGGAGTACGTGGACGGCAAGGTTGCCATCTGCACCGTCATCGGCTTCCCCAACGGCTATGACACCACCGCCGCCAAGTGCTTCGAGGCGGAGGACGCCGTGAACAACGGCGCTTCCGAGGTGGATATGGTCATCAACATCGGCTGGGTGAAGGACGGCCTGTACGATCAGGTGCTGGAGGAGATCCGGGCCGTGAAGGCCGCCTGCCACGGCAAGCTGCTGAAGGTCATCATCGAGACCTGTATGCTCACCGATGCCGAGAAGATCGAGATGTGCCGTGTGGTGTCCGACTCCGGCGCCGAGTACATCAAGACATCCACCGGCTTCGGCGGAGGCGGCGCCACCCGTGAGGATGTGGCCCTCTTCAAGGCCCATGTGGCTCCCCATGTGAAGATCAAGGCTGCCGGTGGCATCGCCGACCTCAACGACGCCCGTGACTTCGTGGCCCTTGGGGCCGACCGTTTGGGCACCAGCCGCATTGTCAAGGCCGTGAAGGCCATGGAACAGGAATAAAAGGAGGAACCATCTATGCCTACCCCCCATAATAACGCTGCCCCCGGCGCCTTCGCCAAGACCGTGCTCATGCCCGGCGATCCTCTGCGCTCCAAGTTCATTGCCGAGACGTTTCTGGAAAACCCCGTGCTGGTGAACAACGTCCGTGGCGTGCAGGGCTATACCGGTACGTACAAGGGCGTGCCGGTGTCCGTCATGGCCTCCGGCATGGGAATGCCCTCCATCGGCATCTATTCCCATGAGCTGTATACCCAGTACGGCGTGGAAAACATCATCCGCGTGGGCTCCGCCGGAGCCATGCGGGCCGATCTGGAGCTGGGCAGTGTGGTGGCCGGACAGGGCGCCTGCACCAACTCCAGCTTCGCTGACCAGTACGAGCTGGGCGTCCACTATGCCCCCATTGCCGACTTCGATCTGCTGATGGCCGCCGTGGAGTCGGCCCGTGAGCTGGGCGTGAAGATGCCCGTGGGCAACCTCTACTCCTCCGATACCTTCTATGACGCCGCCGGCCGCAACGCCCGGATGCAGAAGATGGGCGTCATGGCCGTGGAGATGGAGGCCGCTGCTCTGTACTGCACCGCCGCCTATCTGGGCAAGCGTGCGCTGGCCATCTGCTCCATCAGCGACAATCTGGTGCTGGGTACCGAGCTCACCGCCGACGAGCGCCAGACCACCTTCACCAACATGATGAAGATCGGTCTGGAGGCAGCGGTAAAAATGACTAAATAAAGCCGTTTTTCCCACAAAGCACCCGTTTTTTCAAACCCTGCCATGGTGAAAAATGCAGCAGACCCTGCAAATAGGGCTTGCCCTTTTCTGCCGTATCTGTTATAATGCACCTGAACGGGCAAGCTTTGCCCGAATAAATGAAGGAAGGTAGAACAATCATGAAAAGAGTTCTCGCTATGATCCTTGCGCTTGTCATGGCTCTGGCTCTGGTTGCCTGCGGCAACAAGAACACGGACGATGGCAAGAAAGACGGTGATAACCAGGGCAACACCCCCACCGTCATCACCAACCCCGATGAGGTTCAGGATGAGATGACCTCCTCCGACGGCAAGTACGAGGTGGCTTTCGTCACCGACGTGGGTCAGCTGAAGGATAAGTCCTTCAACCAGGGTACTTACGACGGCGTGAAGCTGTACGCCGCCAACAACAACCTGTCCTACAAGTACTATCAGCCCGCCAACGGCAGTGAGGCCACCGATGATGACCGCTTCGCCGCTATGAAGGCCGCCGTGGACAACGGCGCCAAGGTGGTTGTCTGCGCCGGTTATCTGCAGGAGGCTGCTCTGCGTATGGCGGCCAAGCAGTTCACCGATGTGTCCTTTGTCTTCATTGATGGTTATCCCGTCGGTGAGGAAGCCGATGTGAAAGATTCCCCCGCTCTGAAGAACATTGCCGGCGTTGCCTTTAAGGAAGAGCAGTGCGGCTATCTGGCCGGTTACGCTGTTGTCAAGGAAGGCTACACCAAGCTGGGCTTCACCGGTGGCGGCGGCGGCAAAAACCCCGCC
>OCAD01001199.1_pt1 | contig 11615 bp, 13 predicted proteins | sample 1538261 | NCBI WGS metagenome assembly OCAD01 (sample SAMEA2580261, study PRJEB22360) | human gut metagenome | biome: human gut; feature: human-associated habitat; material: faeces | place: Denmark | collected 2008/2010
TTTAAGAGATGAAAGATGTAAAGGAGGCATTCATTTGCCTGATAATAAAACGCATTCCAGCAGCACACCTGGAATACTGGCAAAACTTCGTAAAATTTTTGGTCTGAACATTGGAACGGTAATGTTTGGAGCGATTCTTATTTATATGATTTTCAGTGTGATTCTTTATCTTACGGCTTCTCATATGGAGTCCTATCAGGTTCCGTCAGGTCCCTTGTCCATGAATGAAACATACACCGGGCTGTCTATTATGACAGAAAATGTAGTACAGGCAGATGCCGGTGGGTATGTTACCTATTATGCAAGAGAGGGAACCAAGATCAATGCAAATGGAGCTGTATACAGTTTAAACAGTTCCAAGGCCGCAGACAGTGGTTCTTCTCTGAGTAAGGATGAGCTGGCAGATATCCGCAGTAATATGCAGAGTTTTTCCAAAGGCTTTGATGCAAGTAAATTTAACAGTACATACAGTTTTAAATATCAACTGAACGGAAGTATTCTTCAGTATGCCTCTGATAACTCCAGTGTGTCTACCACCAGTACGGTGAATGAAGATGGGGAGGAAGTTACAACAACTACAACAACTGTTTCCAGTGATCCGAATATCCGTCGTGCACAGACCGATGGGATTATTTTGTATTCTACGGATGGATACGAGTCAAAAACGGTTGACACTGTTACAGCTGCAGATTTTGATCAGAATTCTTATCAGGAGACAGATCTGAAAACAGATGGCCAGGTAAATGCCGGAGATGATGTTTATACAATTATTACAGATGAACGGTGGAGTCTGTTGATTCCGCTAAGTGAAAAACAGGCTGCCAATCTGAAAGACCGCACATCTATACGTGTTAAATTTTTAAAAGATGATCTGACTCAGACCGGAGATTTTTCCATTATGGAGATTGACGGATCTAAATATGGAAGGATTGATTTCAATAAAGGCCTTATCCGATATGCATCAGATCGTTTCCTTGAAATAGAGCTGGTTACCAATAATGTGACCGGACTGAAAGTTCCGTTATCATCTATAGTAACGAAGGAATTTTATGCAATTCCCTCAAAATATATGACAACGGATAAAGATACACAGCAGTCAGGCTTTATGCTTTCAGGCAGAAACAAAAAAGGAAACAGCACTACAACGTTTATAAATACGGGTATTTACGGACGTGATGAGGTTACGGATGAAAAAACACAGAAAGTAAGTTATATTTATTACGTTGATAAGAGTAAATTCAGTGAGGGCGATGCAATCATTGATCCGGACAGTGGAGAAAAGTTTGTAATCGGAGATACAGAAGTTCTGGAGGGCGTTTACTGCATCAACCAAGGGTATGCTGTATTTCGCAGAATTGAAATTCTGGATGAAAATGAAGAATACGCTGTTGTTTCCAAAGAAACATATAATGGACTTGTCAGATATGATCGTATTGTAAAAAATGCAGATAAAGTAAGTGAACAAGATATACTTTATTAATAAAGGAGGCTTTCGGCTATGGTAGCGGAAAATTTAGTACAGGTACAGAAAAATATTGAAGAATCCTGTAAGAAGGTAAATAGAGATCCGGGAGAGGTGACACTTATTGCTGTCAGCAAAACCAAACCAGTGGAAATGCTTCAGGAGGCTTATGCCGCAGGTGCACGTGTTTTCGGAGAAAATAAAGTACAGGAGATTGTGGATAAATATGATCAGATGCCGGCAGATGTTCAGTGGCATATGATCGGACATCTGCAGCGTAACAAAGTAAAATATATTGTGGATAAGGTTGCGATGATTCATTCTGTAGATTCTCTTCGACTGGCTGAAACCATAGAAAAAGAGGCAGAGAAAAAGGATGTAGTCGTACCGATTCTTATAGAGGTAAATGTAGCTCAGGAAGAGAGCAAATTTGGCTTAAAACCGGAAGAAGTTTTGCCCTTTATTGAACAGATTGCAGGTTTTTCCCATATACAGGTCAAAGGCCTTATGACAATTGCTCCTTATGTAGAAAATGCTGAAGAAAATCGTGAAATTTTCCGTGAACTCAAGAAATTAAGTGTTGACATTGCAGCTAAAAACATTAATAATGTTACTATGAGTGTTCTGAGTATGGGAATGACCGGAGATTATATGGTCGCCGTGCAGGAGGGCGCTACGATGGTGCGTGTAGGTACCGGTATTTTCGGTGCAAGAAATTACGCAATATAAGACTAATAAGATTGGAGATTTAAAATGGGCGTTTTAGATAAATTTTTAGATGCCATCAAACTGAACGACGATTATGACGATGACGAATTATTAGATGACAGCATTCTTGAGGAAGAAGACGATTACGATGATGACTTCCTTGATGATGACGATGATATGGAAGAAAAACCGAAGAAAAAGTTTTTTGAGAAACAGAGGAAGAAGAGGATTTTCTGGATGACGAGCCGGAAGAAGAACCAATTAAAGTGGCTTCTCCAAAGGTAACAGCCAAGACTGCTGCAACAAAAGCACCTGTAAGGCAGGAGCGTGTTTCCAGACCAGCTCCGTCTTCGAAAATCACACCAATGCGTACAAGTAAGCGTTCCGCGCAGACTGTAAATATGGAAGTCTGTGTAATTAAACCGACTACTATGGAAGAAGCCAGAGAAATTGCAGATACACTTGTTGACAATTCTACTGTAATTCTGAATCTTGAAGGAATTGATGTGGAACTTGCACAGAGAATTATTGATTTTACGTCAGGTGCTTGCTATTCTCTCGGAGGAAGTCTTCAGCAGGTATCCAGCTACATTTTTGTACTTGGACCATATAATGTAGATATTACCGGTGATCTTCAGAATATCCTTGGAGGATCTGTACCATCTGTAAGAGTAGGGTACTGATTTCATGGATAAAGAAGAACTTTTTATCAAGAGAATCCGTGAACTGGCGAATATGGCATATCAGCGTGATATTACCACATTTACGGATTTTCTTAATTTGAATGAACGAAATATTTTAAACAGCCAGAATTTTCATAAGCTGGGCGTAACAGCGGAAAGTTTTGGAGGTTATGAAAACGCAGAGCGTCAGATGGTAGCCTTTCATTCTGATGCTCTTACTTTTACATGGGAATATCCTATTGACTGTATCCGTCTGGAGCCCAAGGCAGTAAAATTTTCGGAAGATCTGACACATCGGGATTATCTTGGAGCAATATTAAATCTTGGTGTTGACAGAAGTGTCGTGGGGGATATTCTCATAGAAGACCATACGGCAAGCTTCTTCTGCCTGCACAGAATGACAGATTTTTTTCTGGAGAATCTGTGCCGTGTAAGACATACCACTGTTGTGGCTTCCAGGATAGAAGATCCAGGTGAACTTCCGCAGCCGAAGATGACATCGATTACAGGTACCTGTGCTTCTGTACGTCTGGATTCACTGATCGCACTGGCCTTCTGTACGTCAAGAAGCAGTATTGTACATTGTATTGAAGAAGGGCTTGTATTTGTAAATGGGAAACTGATTACATCCAATGGCTATGAGCCTAAAGAAGGCGATATTATATCTGTCCGAAAAAAAGGGCGTTTTATTTTTGATGGAGTATCCCGCCGGACGAAAAAAGGACGTCTCGGTGTACGTATTCTGCTTTATATCTGACAGCAAGGAGGAAAACGCGATGGCTGAATCAAAATTACTTGTAAAGCGTGAGGGGGATTTCAGATATCCGATCTGTTTTGAAGAGGATTTTTCCAATCTGGCCCAGATTATGAGAGAAGAAGGACTTGCAGATAGAAAAATCTGTATTGTAACAGACTCAAATGTAGGTCCACTGTATGAAGCACCTGTAAAAAAAGCTTTAAGCGAGGTAAGCTCTGATATTTTCGTGTTTACTTTTGAGGCCGGAGAAAAAAATAAAAATCTGAATACCGTTTCCAGTTTGTATCAGGCGCTGATCGGTAATGGACTTGACCGGAAGAGTCTCCTTGTTGCTCTGGGCGGTGGTGTTGTAGGTGATCTTACCGGATTTGGAGCAGCTACTTATCTTCGAGGTATTGATTTTATCCAGGTTCCAACGACATTGCTTGCTCAGGTAGACAGTAGTGTTGGTGGAAAAACAGGGGTAGATTTCCAGCAGTATAAAAATATGGTCGGAGCTTTTCATCAGCCCCGCCTTGTTTATATGAATATGAGTACTCTTTCTTCACTTCCTGAAGAACAGTTCGCATGTGGAATGGGTGAGATCCTGAAAACAGGACTGATCTGTGATGAGGAATTTTTCCGTTTTGTATGCCGTGAGCAGAAAGAGATTAAAAAGCTGGATATGAAACTGATCGCCAGAATGGTACGCAGATGCTGCGAGATCAAAGCTGGTGTTGTGGAGCGTGATCCAAAGGAGCAGGGAGAACGTGCACTTCTCAACCTGGGACACACCGTAGGCCATGCGGTAGAGAAGCTTAAGAATTTCACCTTGCTTCATGGACAATGTGTAGGAGCCGGGCTGGTAGCTGCGGCGTATCTTTCCATGAAACGAGGACTTCTGACAGAAGAAGAATATCAGGAGATCCGTCAGGGATGTGCAGACTATGATCTTCCTGTACATGTAGATGGCCTTATTCCGGAAGAAGTTCTTTTGGCAACAAAGAAAGATAAAAAAATGGAACAGGGTCATATTAAGTTTATCCTGATGGACGGCATCGGAAAAAGTTTTATTGACAAAACAGTTACCGATGAAGAACTGTTATCCTGTATTCAGGAGATAACTTTATGATCAGCCGTGTTAACCATCATCAGAAAATGTCTCCTGGCAAATGTCTGGCAGGGGATATTTTCCTGATGATCTTACTTGTAGCCGCAGATCAGGTGGCGAAATGGCTGTCATATCTGTATCTGAAAGGGCAACTGTCGATTTCGCTGATTCCCGGTGTACTTGAACTTCATTATCTTTATCCGGAAAACAGGGGAATTGCTTTTGGAATGTTTCAGGGAAGTGTACTTTTCTTTGCAATTGTAAGTGTGCTGTTTCTGGGAGTGATTCTCTATGCATGGATCCGTATTCCAAAAGAGCGTTTTTATCTGCCGCTGCTTACAATTGCCACAGTACTTGCTGCCGGTGCTCTGGGGAATTTTATTGATCGTTTTTTCAGAGGATATGTGATTGATTTTATCTATTTCTCCCTGATTGATTTTCCGGTGTTTAATCTGGCAGATATTTATGTGGTTGCAAGTGGGATTTTTCTGATTCTGTTTGTGTGTACCAAATACAGAGATGATGATTTTTCATTTCTGAATATTAAACGGTGATTTGGTCAGAGGATGATGGATTCATCTGATTTTGCAGGAGATATAAAATGGAAATATACGATTATACAGTAGAAAAAGAAGAATCAGGTATACGAATCGACCGCTATCTTGCAGAAAAAGACAGCGGTCTTTCCAGGTCGTTCATTCAGAAACTTCTGAAAGATGGACAGATTACAGTTGGGGATAAGGCTGCCAAATCCAATTATAAGGTCAGGGAAAACGACAGAATTCATCTGGAGATTCCGGATTCCAGTGAACCGGATATTGTTCCGGAGGATATTCCGCTGGATATTCTTTATGAGGATGAAGATGTGCTGATCGTTAATAAGCCCAAAGGAATGGTGGTACATCCTGCTGCCGGGCATTATCAGGGAACACTGGTAAATGCGGTTATGGCCCATTGTGGTGACAGCCTTTCCGGGATCAACGGGGTGATGAGACCTGGAATTGTCCACAGAATTGATAAAGATACTACCGGTGCGCTTCTGGTGTGCAAGAACGATACGGCCCACCGGGATCTGGCAGAACAGCTGAAATGCCACAGTATCCGGAGACGTTATCGTGCAGTTGTACAGGGAAATCTGAAAGAGGACGAGGGAACCATAGAAGGTCCTATCGGACGTCATCCAACAGATCGTAAAAAAATGGCCATCAATTACAAAAATGGGAAAGATGCGGTAACACATTACAAAGTACTGGAACGTTTTGGACAGGCAACCTATGTGGAATGCCGGCTAGAAACAGGGCGTACCCATCAGATCCGCGTGCATATGGCCAGCATCGGACATCCACTTCTGGGAGATACGGTATATGGGTCTTCAAAAAATCCCTATCATCTGGAGGGACAGGCTCTTCATGCAATGATTCTTGGGTTTATTCATCCACGTACCTGTGAATATATGGAATTTACAGCTCCACTTCCGGAATATTTTGTTAAATTGCTGTCAAAATTGCGAAAATAACTGGAAAACTTGTGAAATATAGTGTATAATAGCTGTATTAAAGAGGAAGCGAAGTTCATATTTATGAATTTGCTGAATCGAAGCAGAAAGGATGTGGCTGTTATGAGTAACAATACAACAAGTTCTATTATTACAATTGGTCGTAAATATGGTAGTGCCGGAAGACAGATCGGCCAGGAAGTTGCTAAGTATTTTGGAATTAAATGCTATGATAAAGAGCTGCTGGAGCACGCAGCCAATGATAGTGGAATCTGTAAGGAACTGTTTGAGCATCATGATGAGAAACCTACAAACAGTTTTCTTTATTCTCTTGTAATGGATACGTATTCTTTTGGATATTCATCCGCAGGGTTTACAGATATGCCTATGAACCATAAGATTTTTCTTGCACAGTTTGAGGCGATCAAGAAGCTTGCTTCAGAAGGCCCCTGTGTAATGGTAGGCAGATGTGCAGATTATGCACTTGCAGATAATCCGGATTGTTTCAGCGTATTTGTCCATGCAAATCTTGACTGGCGTATCAACCGTATTTCCCAGAAATACAATAAGAACGCCAAAGAAGCCAAAGACATGATCAACAAAACAGACAAGAGCCGTTCCAGTTACTATAATTATTACACCAATAAGAAATGGGGATCTGCCGACAGCTATAATCTTTGTCTGGACAGCAGCAAGCTTGGTATTGATGGAACTGCGAAGGCCATTATTGAAGCCATTCACATTTATGACAGCCTGAAAAAATAAACGTCAGATTTTTATAGGCACCCTGCCATTTTATGGCAGGGTGTTTTCGGTATCAGCGAAAAAATACAGACAGAATTCATCCTTATGAGTTTTGAGAGAGAATGTTTATGCTTTTTTTAGACACAAACCGGAGATGCTATGTTATAATCACATGGTGGAGGAAATTACTATGAAAATTCGTTGGAATCATCGCTACGTGCAGTTAGGTGTGACTGCATTTCTGGTCATTGCTGCCAGTATTTTATTTTATTACGGGATTTTCCATATGAAATCCCTGGTTACCGGAATTAAAACATTTTTCAGCATTATGGCGCCGATCATTTATGGAGCCGCCATAGCATATCTGTTAACCCCCATTGTTAATTTTCTGGAGCGGAAGATTATTTTTCCTATTTTTGAAAAAAGACACAAACCCCTTCAGAAAAAGGGCAGGAAAGCAGTACGCTGGATCTGTGTAATTCTTTCTGTATTTTTTATGTTCCTGATCATTTATGCCCTTGTCATGATGATCCTTCCGCAGTTGATCCGAAGCATCATGAATATTATCTACAGTTTTCCTCATTATGTAAATGTTGTGGAAAGCTGGCTGAATTCCGTTGTGGAAAAGGGCTGGAAGCTGAATCCGGATATGATCAGCCAGATCAACCAGTATTCCAGCAGATTGCAGGAATATCTGACAAATACGATCCTTCCTCAGATGCAGTTCATGATGAAAAACATATCTGCGAGTTTTCTGGATCTTCTTGTTTTTTTGAAGAATTTCCTTATTGGAGCGATTGTATCACTTTATATCCTGGCAGATAAAGAGGGATTTGTTGCAAAGGCCAAAATGGCTACCTATGCGGTTCTTCCGGCCAAATGGGCGACTTTTCTTGTTCATTCCATGCGTTTTACGCATAAGACTTTTGGCGGATTTATCAGTGGCAAGATCCTGGATTCTGCAATTATCGGTGTATTGTGTTATGTGGGAACATCCATCATTGGAACGCCATATGCGATTCTGGTCAGTGTGATCGTTGGCGTGACAAACGTTATCCCGTTTTTTGGACCATATCTTGGAGCGATTCCGTGTATTCTTCTTATTTTGCTGGTAGATCCGATTCAGAGTCTGTATTTCCTGATCTTTATTCTGGTTCTTCAGCAGTTTGATGGAAATATTCTTGGACCTAAGATTTTGGGGGAATCTACCGGATTGTCCAGTTTCATGGTCATTGTTGCAATTATGGTTGGCGGTGGTTTATTCGGAGTTCCGGGAATGATTGTCGGCGTTCCGGTTTTTGCGGTTCTGAATGCGGCTGTATGGAAGCTGATCGGACGTAGCCTTGATGAAAAAGAGATGTCTGCAGATGCTGAGTTTTATAAAGATATTGACTGTGTAGATCCCGTTTCCGGAAAAGCGTTGCCCATGCCGGTAAAAGAATCTGCAACAAAAGCAAAAATGCAGGCAGTTGCAATAAAAGCAGAAAAACACAGAGTGTGGACCGGAGCATGGAACGAAATCAAACGAATGTTTGCATTTTTGGCCAAGTTTGTCCAGGCAAAATATATAGGTTTTCGACTGAAACAGAAAAACAGACGGAGGAAGAATAAACGATGAAATTTGTAATTCAGCGTGTAAATCATGCAGAAGTTAAAGTAGATGGAGAAACAGTTGGAAAAATTGGAAAAGGATTTCTTGTTTTGATCGGCGTTGGACGTGGGGATACCAGGGAAGATGCAGACTGGTATTTGAAAAAACTTCTGGGACTTCGTATTTTTGAGGATGAAAATGGAAAGACCAATTTATCCTTGGCAGATGTAAACGGGGAATTGCTTTTGGTTTCACAGTTTACTTTATATGCAAACTGCCGTAAGGGAAATCGTCCAAGTTTCATAGAAGCCGGTGCGCCAGATGAAGCAAATAAATTATATGAATATATTATTTCAGAAGCCAGCAAACAGGTTCCGGTTGTGGAACACGGAATTTTTGGTGCAGATATGAAAGTATCTCTGGAAAATGACGGACCGTTTACCGTTATTTTTGATGAAAACCTCAGAGGGTAACGACAAATAATAATAAAAAGTGCTTCCATAAGGAGGCACTTTATTTACTTGAAAATTTATCAAAAACAGGCAATTTTGCAGGAAGTAGCTGTTTATACTACCCATCTATTTGAAAAACTCGGGTTTGTCGTATAGATATAGATGAGTGTAAAACCACTTCTTTTAACAGGTGTTTCAGGTATTTCCTGCAAATTATGTAAAATTTATATATTAAGGAGTTTTTATGGATAACAAAATTACTTACCACGAACAAAATGACATTGACAATACTTTAAAACTCCGTGAGGTTTTAAAAACGCTTCCGCCATTTTGCAGGGATTATTTCCGGGCTATTGATGCAACGACTACAACCAAGACCAGAATTTCCTATGCATATGACATTCGTATATTTTTCCAGTTTTTACTGGAGCAAAATCCAATGTTCAAAGACAAAACCATGTCGGATTTCACAGTTGATGTTCTGGATCAGGTCAAGGCTGTTGATCTTGAGGAATATGAAGAATTTCTCAAAGTTTATAAATCCGCGGACTCTTCCAAAACGGAAACAAATGGTGAACGTGGCGTCAAACGTAAAATTTCTGCTTTAAGAAGTTTTTATGCTTACTATTATAAACATGAAATGATCACCACCAACCCGTCTGTTCTGATCGATGTGCCCAAGATCCATGATAAGAATATTATTCGTCTGGATACAGATGAGGTTGCCATGCTGCTGGATTATATTGAGCATTGCGGAGATACGCTGACCGGGCAGAAACGGATGTACCATGAAAAAACGAAGGACAGAGATCTTGCTATTGTTACTCTCCTTCTTGGTACCGGGATCCGAGTATCGGAATGTGTCGGACTGGATGTTGAGGATGTAGACTTCAAAAACAATGGAATCAAAGTTACCCGAAAAGGCGGAAATGAAATGGTTGTATACTTTGGTCCTGAAGTAGAAAAAGCGTTGAAGAAATATCTGGAAGTCAGGGAGAATATTACGCCTCTGGCAGGCCATGAGCACGCTCTCTTCTATTCTACCCAACGTCGCCGAATCGGTGTTCAGGCTATCGAGAATCTGGTTAAAAAATATGCCAGGGAGATCACAACTACAAAAAAGATCACCCCGCATAAGCTTCGCAGCACCTATGGTACTGCCCTGTACCAGGAAACCGGTGATATTTACCTTGTAGCGGATGTTTTGGGTCATAAGGATGTCAATACTACTAAGAAGCATTATGCGGCTCTGGATGATGCCAGACGGCGTCAGGCGGCCAAGGCGGTACGTCTTCGCGAGGACTGATGAATAATGGGACTGCGGAGCAACTGATTCGTTTGACATGCATTGCATATAAATATAGAGACAGTTAGTTCACATAATATAAATTATGTAAATCAACTGTCTCTATATATTTAATCAGATCAAGAAAATCTCAAATTCCCTGTAGGGTTCAAAAAACCTTAAGCAGTGATTATGGACATCTGTATTATATCCATGACCCAAAATCAAAATCCGTACTTAACTTATTTATCAAAATCTGTCTCGAATACACCCTCCGGAGTACGCATGGTAAGAACACCCAGATTAAATTCACTGTCCATAATTGAGATATGATATTCAAAGATCACATCATCATCAAATTTGGAAAGCAGCACATAGCTTCCATTCTCTTTCCCATCGATCTGATCGCAGATGTCGTCGTAAACGTCCTCTCCGGAAATCTTTCGCGGGTATCCGCTTGCTTTGATTTTCTCTTCGATCGCTTTATATAATTCTTCCATACTTTATCCCATATCCTTTCTGAAATTAATTGGCTGATAAACCAGATATGTTTTTATCATACCAGATTTATCAGCAAAAATCAGCAAATATTTGGTTGTTTCTGATAAAGTTTCAGATAGGAGTACAGTTATATAATATAAAACTGTGTAGCCGAAGAATTTATTTTTTCTCGTAGAGGAATTCTTCCGGCAGAGTTACTTTGAAATCCTTTGCAAGGGCGCGGAAGTCATTCGGTGTGATAGTCTGCAGTTTCTGAGGAGCCATGGATAAGATCTTAACCAGGATCTCTGCGGATTTTTCAACGGTATGAAGAAGTCCGAAGGTCAGGTCAAAATCCTCGCCTGAGCAGAACATACCATGATGCGCCCAGATAACCACATCATATTTTTTCATCAGTTCAGCAGTTTTGACAGCGATATCTCTTCCGCCTGGAACCATCCATCCGATAACTCCCACACCATCCGGAAATACTACCGGACACTCTGTTGCAGATTCCCAGAGTTCACGGGTGAATACTTTGTCATCCAGAGGAAGAACAAAGGTAAGTGCAATGGTATTGGTGGTATGTGCATGATAAATAACACGATGTCTTCCGTTGGTAAGTTTTTTCTTTACTTCATGGTTCATCAGATGAGTTGGAAGCTCACTGGTCGGACGACCGCCTTCTACAAGACCCCAGCGGATACGGTAATTGGTTCCTGTCTCGTCAAGCTCAATGATCGCAAGACATACTTCCGGGTCAACGATGATATTACGGAAGTATTTTCCGCTTCCTGTTACCAGAAAAAATTCGCCTGCCAGTCCCGGAACCTCAACACCGATGGGGGTCCATTTTCCGGGGGCGTTC
>OCAD01001200.1_pt1 | contig 11613 bp, 10 predicted proteins | sample 1538261 | NCBI WGS metagenome assembly OCAD01 (sample SAMEA2580261, study PRJEB22360) | human gut metagenome | biome: human gut; feature: human-associated habitat; material: faeces | place: Denmark | collected 2008/2010
TCGCCATTGATGCCGGCGGCCGTCTGCTCGCTGTGGGCCCACATGGTCACGCGCGCGGCTCGCGCGGCGGCAAGGCCGGCGACGGCGGTTCCCCAGGAGCCGGAGCCAATCAGCGCAACATTCATGACTCTCTCCTACTTATCGTCGGGCTCGGTGACGCGCTTGGTAAACGAGAGCTTGGACTCCTTACCGGTCATGAGCTTTTTGATGTTCGCACGATGGGCCCACACCACGGTGATGCCGATTATCGCCATGCAGAACTTGAGGCCCAGGCTGCTGTACGGAAAGACCGCGCAAGCAGCGATGGGAAGACCGATGGCCGCGGCAAGCGAGCCCACCGACACAAACTTGGTGATGGCGACGGCCACGATAAACATGCCCAGCAGCGACAGGCCAATTGGCCAATACCAGGCGAGGATGACGCCCAGACCAACTGCGATTCCCTTGCCGCCATGGAAATTGAGGTAGGGCGAGAAGATGTGGCCCCACACCGCTGCCAGGCAGATGACGCCGAGCATCCAGTCGCCGGCGGCGCCGGGGGCCATAATGCTCACGGGGAAGCCATAGCCCAAGTCGGCAATGAGCGGACGCGCGATAAGGACGCAGATGGCGCCCTTAAGGCAGTCGAGCAGCAGCGTGAGCGCGGCCACCTTGGGGCCGGCCACGCGCAGCGCGTTGGTGGTGCCGATGTTGCCGGAGCCCGCCTTGCGAATGTCCGTGTGGTTGAACACGCGGCCCAAGATCAGGCCAAACGGAATCGCTCCGATAAAGAACGAGACCACGGCGCAGATGGCGGTCAGAAGAATCGGATTATGCATCCTTTTGCTCCTTCTTCCTAAAGAAGAGTCGAATGGGCGTGCCGGCAAAGTCGAAGGTCGAGCGCATACGGTTCTCCACGTAGCGCTGGTAGGTGTCGTTGACCAGGTCGCTGTGGTTGACGAAGAACGTAAACGTCGGCGGATTGACGCCCGTCTGGGTCACGTAGTGCATGCGCAGGCGACGCTTGCCGTCCACCACGGTATGACCGAACTCGCGCAGATCGGTGAGGAACGTGTTGAGGCGCGAGGTGCTGATCTTTTGCGAGCGCGTCTTTTCGGCGGCGTCTACCATTGCCCAGATCTTCTCGACGCTGCGGCCGGTCAGGGCCGAAATGCGCAGGTACTGGGCCCAGGGAGCCATAACGCCCAGACGGCGGTCGATGGTCTCCATGCAGGCCTCGCGCTTGCGATCGTCGTCGAGCAGGTCCCACTTGTTGAGCAGCACCACGATGGCGCAGCCGCGCTCGATGGCCAAGCCCATGACCTTCTGGTCCTGCTCGGTAACGCCCACGGAGGCGTCGACGACGAGCAGCGCCACGTCGGCACGGTCGATGGCGCGCAGGCCGCGGACCATGGAGTAGTACTCGATGTTCTCGTACACGGTGCTCTTCTTACGGATACCCGCAGTGTCGACCATGCGGTAGTGCTTGCCGTTGCGCTCGACGACCGTGTCGATGGCGTCGCGCGTGGTGCCGGCAATGTTGGACACGATGGAGCGGTCGGCGCCCAGGATGCGGTTGAACAGCGACGACTTACCGGCATTGGGGCGGCCGATGATGGCGACGTTCAGCGCGTCGGGGAACTCATCGGCGACCTCGTCCTCTTCCTCCGGAAGCAGGGCCACGATATCGTCGAGCAGGTCGCCGGTGCCGTGGCCGTGCAGCGCCGAGAGCGGCGTGGGCTCGCCGATACCGAGCGAATAGAACTCCCAGATGCTGTCGTTCTCTCGATCGGGGTTGTCGAGCTTGTTCACCAGCAGAAAGACCGGCTTGTCGCAGCGCTTGAGCATGCGGGCGACCGACTCGTCCTCCTCGGTAACGCCGGTGCGGCCGTCGACCACAAACAGGATGACGGCGGCTTCCTCGGCGGCGGCGAGCGCCTGGTCGCGGATGGACGTGGCAAAGACGTCATCGCTCTTGAGCGGTTCGATACCGCCCGTGTCGACGATGGTGAACTCACGACCGTTCCAATCGGCCGTGTGATACGAGCGGTCGCGCGTGACGCCGCGGGACTCGTGGACGATGGCGTCCGAGGTCTGGGCCAGGCGGTTAACGAGCGTGGACTTGCCCACGTTGGGGCGTCCGACGACGGCGACGATAGGTTTCATCTGCTCTCCTTTAATGGGTAGGGTTAGCGGAATTAGTAGAGTCGGCAGGCACAATGCCAAGGATGTGCTCCAGGGTATCGAGCAGCTCATGCGGCATGGTCGACACCACATGAACCTCAGCGCCGCGACTGGTAAGGCTTGCGAGTAAATCGTCACGATGATACTCGTCAAGCGTCATGCCGTCAGCGTTGAACATGAGCTTAGGCACAAAGAGCATAACCCCAGAGAGATCCTGCGGCAGCTGCTCCAGAATGTCACACGCGACGATGAGGCCGGTCACGTCCACGTTGCCGCCAAAATAGCGGTTCTTGATGGCCGTGACAGTGCCGGCGAGTCCCTGGGGCGACTCCACAAAGCGGGCCACCGTGTCGCGTGCGCTGGCGCCCGAGAGACACAGAAGCCGCTGGTTGCGGGCGGCGACGGCCTCGCGGACGCGGGCCAGACGCTCGGCGTCGGTAGCCAGCACGTCGTCGGTCTCGTCCAGATACGAGCGGATCATGCCAATGCCGTCGTAGTACTGCGGGTACCCGTCGTAAAAGTCTGCCTCGGGAGGATCGATGCCGGCGTCCAGATAGAACTCATCGCTCATCTGGAAGGTGTGGCGGCCAAAGCGTTCGTAGGCACGATCCTGGTAGGGACGGATCATGGCAATGGTCTCGCGCGCTAGCTCGGGCTTGTCGCTGTAGGACCAGCTAAAACGGTTCTGATGCTTGGTAAAACCGAGCGGCACAATTCCCAGGCTTGTGATTTGCTCGTGCTCCTCGCAAAAGCGCAGGGTCTTTTCCAGCTCCTCGCCGTCGTTCATGCCGGGGCACAACACGATCTGCGCGTGAATCTCGATGCCGGCGGCCATGATGGCCTCGAGCACATCCATGCCGCGCTGGGCGTTGCGGCCCATCATGCGTCGGCGGACATCGGGGCTCACGGCGTGGACCGACACGTTCATGGGGCTCATGTTGCGTTGGATGACGTTTTGCACGTCCTCGTCGGTGAGGTTCGTAAGCGTGACAAAGTTGCCCTGCAAAAAGCTCAGGCGGTAGTCGTCGTCGCGAATATAGAGCGTGGAGCGGCCGCCCTTGGGGAGCATCGTCATAAAGCAGAACACGCAGGCGTTCACACAGGTACGCATGCCGTCGAAGATGGGGCCGTCGAACTCCAGACCCCAATCCTCTCCGGGAAATCGATCGAGCTCCACGGGGGTGACGGTGCCATCGCGCGGGTCGAAAACCTCGAGGTCGACCGTGTCGTCGTCTGCCTCCCAGAGCCACACGATCATGTCGGTAAGCTGCTCGCCGTTGACCGTGAGCACGCGCATGCCCGGCTCGATACCCACATCCCATGCGGGCGATTCGGGACGCACGTTCTTAACGAGCGCGCCCTCACCCGGCTCGGGGTCGCGGCTGCGCCCGTAATCGGCCACCTCGGCGGCGTATGCGGGTACGGTCTGGTCCATGGTTAGCAGCAAAGCTCCTTGATGCGCGTGACGGCGCGTTCGATGTGTTCTTGCGGGGTGGAGGCTCCGGCGGTGATACCGATGTGGTGAGCGTCGGTAAACCACGCGGCCTCAAGCTCTGAAGCTTCCTCGATGTGATGCGTGCGCTCGCAGGCGTCTGCGCAAATCTGCGCCAGGCGGCGGGTGTTGCCCGAGTTCTTGCCGCCCACGACTACCATGCAGTCGCAGCGGTTGGCAAGTGCGGCTGCTGCCTGTTGACGCTCACTCGTGGCGGCGCAGATGGTGTTGATCACACGCAGCTCCTGCACGCGCGGGGTGATAGCTGCCACGACCTCGGCGAGGTTCTGCGCGGTCTGGGTGGTCTGCACGACGAGGCCTACCTTGCCCTTGAGCGACAAGGCATTGGCGTCGGCGGCACAGCTCACGACCTGTGCATCTTTGCCGGCGTGGCCAAGAATGCCCTCGACCTCGGGGTGACCCGGCTCGCCTACGACCACCACGCGGTAGCCCTCGCGCACCAGGCGCTCGGCTGCCATATGGACTTTCTTCACGTAGGGGCAGGTGGCGTCGACCACGTTTAGGCCGCGCTTGCGGGCAGCATCGATTACCTGCGGCACCACGCCGTGGGCGCGGATGATCACGGTGCCGGTTGCGGCGTCATCCAGGGTTTCGGCCAAGCCAACGCCTGCCTCAGCGAGCTCGCGTACCACGATGGGGTTATGGATGAGCGGACCCAAGGTATGAACCTGAGTGCACTCCCCTGCCTGCGGCGCGGCGGCCAGCGCCATATCGAGCGCACGCTGTACGCCGTAGCAAGTGCCGGCGTGTGCTGCGATCTCGATGGTAGGCGCTGTTGCCTGGTCGGACGCGGTCGCGGCAGTGTTCGTAACGTTCTCGCTCATGGCTAGAACCTGCCCGGATGCTCGGCGCACAGCTCGTCTCGCATAGCGTAGACGCGGTTCATGGCCTCGGACTCAAACCATTCCAGGCGCTCCGTGCGCTTAAGCCCAGCCGGTGCGTCGGAAAGCGAGACGGCCTTGCCGGCGCGGATCCAGCACTTCTTGGGACGCATGAGCTTTTTGCCTGCGGGCGTGATGTCGGACCAGCCGCAGATGGCGAGCGGGTTGACGGGCGCCTTGCCCATCTGGGCGATGAGCGCAAAGCCGCCGTGGACCTCGGGCTTGATCTCGCGCGAGCGGATGCGTGTGCCCTCGGGGAAGATCAGGACGTCCTCGCCGCGCTGCAGCGCATGCTGGGCGGCGCGCAGGCACTTCATATCGGCAGTACCACGCTCGACGGGGATGCCGCCAACGTGGCTAAAGGCCCAGCGCACAATCTTGCTCTTGGCGAACTCGGACTTAAAGATGGGACGAATGCGGCGGCCCCCAAAGAACAGCGCCGTCTCCACGGCCAAGAGCTCGGCCATCGAGGTGTGGTTGCAGATGACTACGCTCCCGCGGCCGTCCTGGCGCTCAAACAGCAGATCGGCATCCTCGACCTTCCAACGCCACATGAGCTTGGAGAAGGCCCAAAGGATGGCCATGACTACGACGACGGTGCCGCGGATGAGCGCTGGGAACTCTGCATAAGGAGCGTTGTAATAATCCTCGGGCGTCTGCTTAAACAGGCGCATGGGCTACCTCCTTTGGTTGATGAGGTCCTCGATGATACGAACGACCTCGTCGATGGTGTGAGCGGTGGAGTCGACGTGCACGGCGTCCTCGGCGGGCACGAGTGGGGCGACCTCGCGGCTGCTGTCGAGCTTGTCGCGCTGCTTAAGGGCGTCGAGGGTCTCGTCGACCTCGGCCTCGAGCAGCTTGGATGTGAGCGGCTGGGCGTCGTTTTGGTGACGCTGCAGCACGCGGCGGCGGGCGCGCTCGCGCGGGTCGGCGGTCAGGAAGACCTTGACCTGCGCGTTAGGGAACACGACGGTTCCGATGTCGCGACCCTCGGCCACGATATCGCGGTCCTCTGCGGCACGGCGCTGATGGATGAGCATGGCGGCGCGCACGCCCGGGTAGGCCGAGACCTTGGAAACGTTGGCGTCGACCTGCGGGGTGCGAATGGCAGCCGAAGCGTCCTGGCCGTCGATGGTCAGGCGCGTGTCCTCGCCGGTGCCGTTGGTAAAGCGGATCTCGATCTGCTCGGCGAGGGCGTCGATGGCCGCCTCGTTATCCAGATCGATGCCGCGGTCGAGCGCGGCGAAGGTGACGGCGCGATACATGGCGCCCGTGTCGAGCTTGTTAAAGCCCAGCTGGCGGGCGATCTCCTTGGCGATGGTGGACTTGCCGGAACCGGCGGGGCCGTCGATGGCGACGATCATGCAATGCTTCCTTTCGATGGTTGGCGTGCTGGTATGGTTCGCGGGCGTTGGGGCGCGGCGGGTTGCCTAGCCCGTGTAGCGCTCGCGGTAGGTGTTGCGCTTGGGCGCGGAGCCATGGCTGCCGTGATGACGCGTGCGGCTGGCGGGGGTTTCCTGGGGCTTGTCACCGCGCATGGCGCTGGCCTGCTTGGGAGGGATGCCACCGGCCTTGAGGATTTGCACCTCGCGATCGGTGAGCTCGCGCCACGAGCCCTTGGCCACGCCCTCGAGCTCAAGGCCGGCAAAGTTGCAGCGATGCAGACGGATTACCGGATGGTGAATCTTGCCCAGCATGCGCTTGACCTGGTTCTTGCGGCCCTCGCGAATGATGACCTCCACGGCGGTGGTGCCGGGCTTGACGCCTTGCGGAGCCACGGCCACGGCCTCGCGCGCGTTGATGACTCGGCAGATTGCCGGCTGGCATAGGCCGTCGTCGAGCTCGATGCCACGGCGGAGCGGATCTAGATCGCGGTCGGTCAGCTGTCCGTCCACGAGCGCTTGGTAGGTCTTGTAGACATGCTTGCTGGGGTGCAGCAGGTCCTGCGATAGGTCGCCGTCGGTGGTAAAGAGCAAAAGGCCCGTGGTGTCGCGGTCCAGGCGACCCACCGGGAAGAGCCCCGGAAAGCGGTTGCGCGGGACCAGGTCGGCCACGCAAGGGCGCTCCTGCGGGTCGCTCATGGTGGTGAGGTAGCCGGTCGGCTTGTAAAGCATCAGGTACACGGCGCCCTGGTTGAGCTTGACGGGCACGCCGTCGACCTCGATGTGATCGCGGTCGACATCGACCTTGGTGCCCAGTTCGGTCGCGACCAGCCCGTTGACGGTCACGCGGCCGGCGGTCATCAGGTCCTCCGAGCCGCGGCGGCTCGCCACGCCCGCGCGCGCCAAAAAGCGCTGCAGGCGCATGGTGTGCGGGTAGACGGGCTGGGCGTCGGACGCAGGCGTGCCCGGGGCGCCAGCGATGCGCGTCTCCCCTGCTTCATTAATCCTCGTCATGCATATCCTCCGAGGTCTCGTCTACGACCGGGGTCTCCTCGTCCTCGACTGCCTCAATGTCCTCAACATCGGTATCGATCAGCTCGCGCTCTTCGTCCAGGTCCTCGGCCTGCTCCTCGAGCGTAGACTGAATGCTGCGGCCGCTCAGGCGCTCGCGGATAAATTGACGCGACTGCTCGTCGGGCGCAAACTGCTCCAGATCGGGCAGGTCGCGGGTGGAGCGCAGGCCAAACTTCTCCAAGAAGGCGTTGGTCGTGCCGTAGATGATGGCCTGACCGCGCTGGGGGTCGCGGCCGAGTTCGCGCACCAGGCCCTTGTCTACGAGGGAAGCGATGACGCCGTCGGAGTTGACGCCGCGGATGCCCTTAACCACCTCGCGTGTTACGGGCTGGTGGTATGCGATAACGGCCAGGGTTTCGAGCGCCGCCTGCGACAGCTTTTGCGTGTCCCAGCTCAACACATAGGCCTCGACCACGTCGTGGTAGGCGGGGTGCGTAAACAGGCGCCAGCCGCCGGCGACCTCGCGTAGCTGAAAGCCGCGGTTGGCCTCCTCGTACTCAACTTTGAGCTCAGCGAGCAGCGATGCGCACTCGCCGGGGGCGATATCCAGCGCTCCAGCCAGCGCGGGCGCGCTCACCGGATCGCTCGACACCAGCAGGAGCGCCTCCAAGGCGCCTTTGAGGCTGTTTGCCTCCAGCGTGGAAAGGTTTGACATGGTTGCCGCTCCTATTCGGTGAGCTCGGGGCCCTCGCCGGGCACGTATGCCTCGGCTCCCTCGACTCGGTTGATGCAGATGGTTCCGAAGATCTCGTCCTGGCTCAGCGTGAGCGAGCCGCGCTTGGCGAGCTCAAGCATGGCCAGGAAGGTGACGACGAGCTGCTCGGTGGTGGCATCGCCGTCCAGTAGCTCGCGGAAGGTGCAGGTTTGGTGCGCCATGGTAAAGCGGTCGACTGAGGCCACGGTCAGGTCGAGCGGCACGCGATGCGGCGCCACATGCTCGGCCTCCAGCAGGAAGGTCTGGCGCTTGCCGTCCAGGTCGGCACAGATGACGGCGAGACCGCGCAGCGTGATGCCGGCAAGGTAGTCGGGCATAAGGCCTAGGAACTCGGGGTCGGGGCCGGCCACGCGCGGATGCATGCGGCTTTCGGCCTGCATGCGCGCACCGAGGGCCGCAGCCGCGCCTTTAAACTGCTTGTAGGCAATCAGGCGCTGAATCAGGACCTCACGCAGCGCGTCGCCGTCAAGCGCACTGAGCTCCTCAAGGTCTTCGTCGAACTCGTCATCGTCATCGACTTTGCGCGGGGCCTCCTGCGGCACCAGAGAGGCAGCCTTGATGTCCAAAAGGGTTGCCGCGACCAGCAAAAAGTCGCTTGCTACGTCCAGGTCCAGCGCCTCGATGCGCTCGGCCTCGGCAAGGTACTGCTCGGCCACCTCGCTGATGGAGATGGCGCCAATATCTACTTTTTGGCGGGTTACCAGCTGCAGCAGCAGGTCGAACGGTCCGCTGTAGACCTGCGTCGACACGCGATACGACATCTTCGACCTCCTTTGACGGCGCCTTCGCGGCGCGGTTTGGGTGCATATTGCGACCGTTTTGCACGGTCGACCTGTAAGTTTACCTTAGATGCCGGCGATTGCGAAGTTGAGCAGCTGCTCAGCAAGCGGATACACGGTAACGTCGAAATAGCGGCCGATTACATCGATGCCGGTCCACATAGGCAGCAGGTATAGAACCAGGATGAGTATGGGCATAGCGTATTGCTGCAGGCGGTAATAGTTGTTGAGCGCCTTGCCCTTGAGGAAGGGCACGATGATCGACGAGCCGTCGAGCGGCGGGATCGGGATGAGGTTAAAGAACGCGAGCGACAAGTTGACCACGATAAACGTGGCACCGAAGTTCATGATCTGTGACGCTACGGCAAAGGACATGCTTGCATAGAGGTTGCCGTACGTTACTTGCATGAGAGCGGCGGCCAGGCACGCGAGCGCGATGTTCGATGCGGGGCCGGCTACGCTCACCAGGACTTCGTCGCGCTTGGGGTGCTTGAGGTTGTTGAGGTAGACGGGCACGGGCTTGGCGAAGGCGAATACCGGGCCGCCGGCCGCGAGCATAAGCAGCGGCAGGAGAATGGTGCCAAACGGGTCGATGTGGTTGACCGGGTTGAGCGAGACGCGGCCGCACGAACGGGCCGTCTTGTCGCCGAGCGCCCAGGCCGCGGCGGCGTGCGCGCTTTCGTGGATAACAATACCCACGATGACGGCGACGGCGCTGGCAAGCAGGTTCATCAGGTAGCTATTGGACATAACGCTCCCCTAGCGGACGCGGCGCGAGGCGCGCGTGAGCAGGTAGTCAATTACAAACAGGATCACAGCGACGATAGCATAATCCAGGCGGAACACACCGCCAAAAGGCGACGTGATGACGCCGTAGCCGGCGATGGCGCTCGGCAGTGCACGCGAAAGCTCAACGACAAAGCCGACGATCTGCAGCTTGGCGGTCAGGCCGCTAAAGCACAGCAGCACGGTCATCGCACTCATAAAGATGCCGCAGATGCGACAAGCGATAGCGATGATGCTCATCGCCACGGCAGCGGCCTTACGAGAGTTCACGCGTGGTCTCCTCTTCGATCTGGGTGGAAAGCTCCAGCCATTCGTCCTCGAGCTTGGGCAGCTCTTGCTTAAGGCCGTTATATTCCCCCAGCGCGGCGTTGAACTTGTCCTGATCGGCATAAAGCTCTTCACTTGCCATCAATTCCATAAGCTCGTCATAGCGGGCGCGCTTTTTGTCGAGCTCTGTCTCGATCTTCTTGAGCTGGTTGCGCACGCCCTTGAGCTTTTTGTTGAGCGCGGCGCGGGCCTGGGCCTCGGCGCGCTTTTGCTCCTTGGTCTTTTTGCCCTCGGTAGGCTTGGAAGCGGCGGCGGGCGCATCGGGCTGGGCCGCGGTGACCTTGGCGGACTTGGCCGTGGCCGGCGCACTCTCCCCTGCCGCCTCGGCGGCGGCGCGGGCCGCGAGGTCCTCGCGCTTGTAGAGGTAGTAGTCGTAGTCGCCGTCGTAGACCGTGACCTTGCCATCGCGGATGTCAATGATGCGGTTGGCAACGGCGCGCACCAGGTGCTCGTCGTGGCTGATCAGCACGATGGTGCCGGGGAAGTTTTGCAGGGCGTTCTCGAGCATATCCACCGAGTCGATGTCCAGGTGGTTGGTGGGCTCGTCCAGGCACAGGAGCGCCTCGGGGGCCACAAGCATCTTGGCCAGTGCCAGACGCGCCTTTTCGCCGCCGGAGAGGACGCGGACCTGCTTCTCGATGGAATCGTTGTCGCTAAACAGGAAGGCGCCCAGCAGGCTGCGCTGCTGCGGCACGGTCCACTTGGGCGTGACGGTGTCGATCTCTTGCAGGACGGTATTGGACTCGGTCATACCCTCGAGTGCGTGCTGGGCGTAGTAGGCTACACCCACGTTGGTGCCCAGATCGCGGGTGCCGGTGGTGGGCGGCTCCAGGCCGGCGAGGATTTTCATGAGCGTGGACTTGCCGGCGCCGTTGGGTCCGACAAGTGCCACGTGCTCGCCGCGGTAGAGCTTGAGGTCAATGTCACTGTAGATGTGCTTGTTGCCGTAGGACTTGGATACGCCCTCCAGGCCCACGACCATGTCGCCTGAGCGCGGCGGGTCGGGGAACTTAAAGTCGATGTGCTTGTGGCCCTCGGGCAGGATGACGAGCTCCTTTTTGATCTGCTCGATCTTGCGGATGCGCTCCTGGGCCTGGGCTGCCTTGGTGGGCTTGTAGCGGAACTTATCGACGAAGACCTGCATGTGGGCGATGTCGCGCTCCTGGGCGGCGCGCTTGGCGCGCATCTGCTCCAGGTTGTCCTCGCGCTGCTTGAGGTAGCTGCTGTAGTTGCCGGTGTAGGTGGTTACGCGACGGTTTTCGAGTGCGGCGACGTGGTCGACGCAGGCGTCCATGAAGGCGCGGTCGTGGCTGACGATGAGGACGGCGCCGTCGTAGTTGGCAATAAAGCCGCGCAGCCACTGGACGCTCTCGAGGTCCAGGTGGTTGGTGGGCTCGTCCAGAAGCAGCAGGTCGGGGTGGCGCAGGAACAGCTTGGCCAGCGCGATGCGCATCTGCCAGCCGCCCGAGAACTCGGAGCACGGGCGCTCAAAGTCGGTGACCTTAAAGCCCAGGCCGGACAGGATCTTGCGGGCGTTGCTCTCGAGCTCGTAGCCGCCCAGATGCTCAAAGCGGTCCTGGACCTGGCCGTACTCGTTAAGGAGTGCGTCGACGTCCTTGCCCTGCTCGGAGAGCTCGGTAATCTGGGCCTGCAGCTCGTTGGCGTGCTCGCCCATGCGGCGAATTTCCTTGGCGGCCGCCATGACCTCGGCAAGGATGGTGGTGTCCTTGTGCTCCAGGTTGGTTTCCTGCTCTAGGTAGCCTACCTGGCAGTCCTTGGCGTACTGGACCTGGCCGGCGTCTGGGCTGTCGATGCCCATGATGATCTTGAGCATGGTGGTTTTGCCGGCGCCGTTGGGTCCCACGAGCGCAAAGCGCTCGCCGGGGTTGATCTGGAAGGACGCGCCGCTAAAGAGGACGCGTGCGCCGAAGCTTTTTTCGATCTTGTCGACCAGGAGGATCATGGTGCCGCCTTTGACCTTGTGTGCCTATAT
>OCAD01001206.1_pt1 | contig 11556 bp, 9 predicted proteins | sample 1538261 | NCBI WGS metagenome assembly OCAD01 (sample SAMEA2580261, study PRJEB22360) | human gut metagenome | biome: human gut; feature: human-associated habitat; material: faeces | place: Denmark | collected 2008/2010
TTCGGTTTGCCGTCTCTCGGACTTTCCAAAACTTGAGCCTACACCACTCAACTTTTGAACGCAACTTTTTATTCCCGAATCCACAAAAATTCTTGAGCCATCTTCGCTCAACTTTGTCGATCCCCTCAATCTACCGACGCCCACACCCGCCTCACCGTCGGCAGACTAAGAAACAACCCAAACTACCGACCCTGACGACCACCTCACCGTCGGCAGATTGAGAACGCCTCAAACTACCGACGCCTAGAGGACACTAAGCGTCGGCAGTTCGGGAAAAGGATGGACGACCCGGATCAGCGGGGGATCTTCACGGTCTTGATGATCATCGCAATGGCGGCCAACATGGCCACGGCAATCGCGACGACGGCCACCGCGGTACCGGTCTCACCGAGCGGCGAGCCGTCGACCTTCGGATTGTTGTTGACCTTGCCGGAAGCGATCACACCGTTCTTGTCGGCATTCTTGTCGGCGCTCTTGTCGGAAGAACCGGCGGCCGGAGCCTGGAAGTCGACGGTCACGCTCTTGCCGGACTGGCGTCCGGTGACGGTAAGCGTATATTCGTTGCCTTCGGCCACCTTGTCGGGTGCGATCGCGGTGGTCTGCGCGGTCTTGACTCGCACACCGGAGAGCGGAGTGGTGGAGTCGGAAGCGGCAATCACATTGCCCGATTTGTCCTTCAGCTCATAGCTGAGTACAGCATCACCGTTGAAGCCCATCGCATCGGCGGCATACGAGCCGTTTTCGGTGGCGACCTTGACTTCGGCGTTGTCGGACAATGCCTTCTGCTGGTCGGTGGTGGTGGCCAAGCCGAGCGCGCCGGCGATGGTGTAGAAGTTGTCGGTCTGATCGGTCAAGCCGATCACACGCTGGGCGCCCGGACCAGATGCCGCTATGCGCAGCTGAGTGCCGGTGTGTTCCATGTCACCACCGTTGTAGCCGCCTTCCTCATCGCGGGAGTCCTCCTGAGCGGTGCCGTAGGAGACGACCATGTTGTTGCCGTCGGCGGTCTTGAGCACGGTGGAGAGCGCATAGGCCGGCTGAGCGGTGAGAATCTGCGAGGTGTGGGCGTGGTCGGCGGTGACGATCACGAGCGTGTCGGAAAGATCAACGTTCTGCAGCACGTAGGAGATGGCCTGATCGAAGTCATCGGTCTCACCGATCTGTCCACAGGCGTTGCCGGCATGATCCTGCTTGTCGATCGAAGCGCCCTCGATCTGCAGGAAGAAACCGTTGGATTGGCTGGCCGGATTGGCATTGAGCAGTTCGAGTGCCTTCTTGGACATGTCCTTGAGTGAGGAGCCCTGGTTGCCGAGCCACTGATCGTTCACGGTGCACACGGTCGGATTGGCGTCCTTGGACGGATCCTTGACGGTCGCCTTCGACGCGTTGAACTTGGTCGGCATATTGCCATCGCTCATCAGCGCGAGTACCGGCTGGCCTTCCTTGTATTCAAGCGCGTTCATGGCCGCCGGATCGTTTTCGACGGTCTGGTAGCCCATCTCCTTGGCCTGTTCCCACACGGTCTTGCCCGCATATTCGCCGCCCTGTACGGTCTGGCGGAAGTACTTGGAACCACCGCCGATGGTCACGTCGGCGCGGGGGTCGAGCAGCTGCTCGGAGATGGAGCCGATGCCGCCGTTCTCCTTAAGCTGGTTCACGAGGCAACGCTTCGCAGCATCATTAGAGGAACCATCGGTCTTGCCCTGCGGACCGTAGCAGCCACGCTCGGAGGAATGTGATTCCAGTACGGCCGGAGTGGCGTCCTGGATTTCCGCGGTGGTCACGTTGCCGGTCGCCTTGCCTGCAGCCTTGGCGAGTTCGAACAGATTGAGCTGTGGATTGCCATACACGTCGACATCGACCGCGTTGTTGTAAGTCTTGGTACCGGTTGCCCAAGCAGAACCGGATGCGGAGGAGTCGGTGACTGCGGTAATCTTGCCGGGATTCGAATTGGCGTTCAGATTGCCCTTACCGTCCTTACCGACGGCACTGTCGGAGCTGTTGGAACCGAGCGAGAAGGTCGTGTACTGTCCGGTGCCGGCTTCCACGTCGTCGAGCGCACCGGGCTGACCTACCGCGTCAAGACCGTCGAAATGGCCGTTGACACCCTTGAGATAGTTACGTGCCACGGTGATTTCGGAGTCGCCCATGCCGTCGCCGATGAACAGGACGACATTCTTGGCGGACTTGTTGCCGATTGCTGCGATGCGTTGTGCGCCGCCATGCTGGGCCAGTTCGGCCACGGATTTGCCGTTCGGACTGTAGGTGGATGCGCTGTCAGCGAGCGCCGGTACGGCGAGCGCGCCAAGCGTGGCGACGGAGGCGAACGCCGCGATGGCGCCCTGAAGAGCCTTGTGCTTGCCCATGTGTTCTTCTTTCTTCTGCACGCGGAACCTTTCCGCGCCTTAATGTTGCGGAATCTTACGTTTCCATCACCCACGCTAAGTATGCAAAACCAACGCAGTTCAATTCGCACCCTAACGGCAGATGAATTCTGAGCCTGCCAAAGTGAATAACTTCCCTACCATCACAAAACGGGTCTGTGACCCCCTGTTATGAGGAAGTCGCAGACCCGTTGACTCGCTTATATGATATCGACCGCTGATTCATCGCATATGGCGGATGCCCCCCCGCATGCTTATCAGCTACGCAACAGAATCTCCTCCAAGACGCCGTTTACCGCGTCGGGCATGCCGTATGCGACGAACGGTTCCTTGCTGAAGCGTGGTTTGCCGTCAAGCGTGCGCAAGGCGCCAACCGCTCGGACGCCTTGTTCTCGGATTGCCTGTAACGCATGCTCTTTGGTGACATACGGCATCTGTGCATGTAGCAGCGCATCAAGTACATCCTTGTCAATCGGATTATCCGCGACGGACAAACCTTTTGGAACGGCGACACTCAGCCGAGCAGTTGAAGGCACGTCATGTACGGCGACGGACAGGCTCAGCGTCTGTTCATCGTACACAATCTCAGCCGTCTCGCAGGCGATGCCGTTGATGGTAACCTGCAGTTCGTCGGACCCAACCGGCGAGACGCCACGGAACACAATCGTCCAATCGCGTCGTTCCGGCACGGATTCGACGACTCCGTCAACCGGTGAAATCTCGAACCGACTGCCGCCGGATCCGGTAGCGTCACCATCCTTGGCACTATCAGCAATGTCGGCACGCCAATCGAACGTCATCATCGTAGCCGCGATGTGCGCACGTCTCGCGCAGGATACGATTCCGTCATCCTCACGCAACGTGAAAGTTCCGTCCGTACCGGGAAAACCAGCACGTGCAGGACCGAGGGATTGCGAAGGTCGTTGACATCGTCACCGGTTGCAAGTTCCTGCAACGGAATGATGCCACCCGCTTTAGCGAACACAGGTATGCGGTCAAGCGCGCGCCACACTTCAAGTCGCCGCCCGGACGCGTTATCGGAGACATAGCGCCGTCCATCGAAGAAGTCGTACCATTCGCCTTGCGGCAACCATGCTTCAGTCCTGCCACGCTGTGCCGTCGGATCGTCATCGGTCACGATGGGTGCCACCAGCAGTTCGGTACCGAATCGGAATTCGTCTTGCCGTCGACTTCATCGGCCTCGACGATGACGTTCGATCCGGAATCATCGATCACAGCCCAACCGTCACGTGAGAGTACACCGTCATCCAACGCGATTTCGCCATCAGCCTCGTCGAGTGTACGCGCGGTACCTTTGAGATTGTGCAGAGGCGCATCGCCGTAATGCCAAGTATTGAACTGAGTATCGGAGACGCCTTTGACGACGATGCTCAGCCCTTCCTTGCTGAACGGTTTGCCGTCGTAGGTCAGGTAGAGTGCAGGGGTATCGACGATGAGCAGCCCGTTACGATGCGTTACGGTGAATTCCGGATCGGCTCCAAAGTCGCGATTGACGGCCATCTGCGTCAACCGATCCTCAAACTCGCCTGAATCGGACCATTCGAGCCGAATGAGGGATTCGGTGAGGATGCCGATCCTCCAATGCTTGCCCTGTAGGACTGTCGCGTCGCGCATGCACGGTCGTGCATTGCGTACATAGTCGATGAATACGTTGCTTGTCATGGTGTTTCCCACTTTACTTGCCACTGCCAGTCGCGATGCCGGCGATGGATTGGCGGAACAGGAAGATGCCGAACGCGCTTATCATGCCGGGCAACACGAGGGACGTGTAGGTGTCTTGCAAACCCCAGTTGGTGAACATCTCGTACTGCGGGATGATGGTTACGGCCCATGGGATCATCATGGTGCTCATGACGACGCCGAAGAGCAGGTTACGGCCACGGAAGCGCATTTTGGAAAACACGTAGCCGAGCACGGCACTGGTATAAACCGCAATGCCGGTTTTCAGACCCGCTACGACCAGAGAGTTGATGAACAAGCGCAGGAAATTGAATTTTTCCTGGATACTCACATAGTTGGCAAGTGCGGATGGCTTGGGGAACAGCCCTCCGGTCACCTTGACGATCTCGCTGTTCGGTGCAAATGACGAGATAAACATCCAGATGAAAGGAACGATGGTGATCAGGGCGACGGCGAACAATAACGCCGTGAGGATGATGCCGCCGATTCTGCGATTTTTCATGCCAGGTCCTCCGAATCTCCCGAAATCTTGAACATGATAAGGGTCAGCACGCCGGTAAAGAGGAAGAGGATGACCGCCTGCGCCGACGCGACTCCGAAGTTATATTTCTGGAATGCCTGATCGAAAATGAGATAGCTGATGGTGTAGGTCGATGTTCCCGGCCCGCCTTCGGTCATGACGAGAATTTGCACATATGCCTGCAGATAGCTGATAAGCGACGTGATGACGATGAATAAGGTGGTCGATTTAAGCAGTGGCAGAGTGAAACAAGCATCACGAATCATTCGGAGGCACCATGAAGGCGAGTATCGGCGACGTAGCACTCAAAGCCGGCGTATCCAACGCGACGGTGTCGCGCACCTTCGCGCACCCTGAGCAGGTATCCGAAGCAACTCGCATCAAAGTGCAGGCCGCAGCCGATGCGTTGAATTTCAGCATCTCCCGATCGGCGAGAATCCTCAAATCAGGACGCACCTACCGTGTCGCATTGCTAATCGGCAGTCATGCCATCGAATGGTTCACGGCAGAGATTATCGCCGGACTCAACGACGTCCTACGCGACGCCGGCTACGATCTCGTCATCTACCCCATCGAAGGGGCCGAGGCACGCGATGCATTCTTCGAAGAGCTGCCCGTCCGCAACAACGCAGATGCCGTGTTCGTATCCTCTTTCGGCATCAGCCCAGACGAAGTGAAGCATCTCGGCACCGCCAAAATACCGATTGTCGGAGTCAACACCACCAGCGAGGGCTTCGATGCGACTGTTGGCATCGACGACAAGGAAGGCATTAAGCTCATCGTGCGGCATCTTGCCAAACTAGGGCATCGCAATCTTCTGTACCTCTATGAGAGCTTCTCATCTACGCTCGGTTTCAGTTCATACAACCGCATCACTGGATTTCAAGAAGCCTGCGGCACCATCGATGGCATGAATGCGCGCACACTGGCCGTGCAGAAGAACGACAACATCATCGATGCCGCGATCTCCGAAATGATGGCGCAGGACAATCCGCCCACTGCCCTATGCTTCCACCAGGATTCGCAGGCTATCCCGCTGTTCTTCCGTCTTCAACGAAGCGGGCTATCCATCCCATTGGATATTTCCGTGACAGGTTTCGATGACAGCGCGTTCGCCGAAGAAGCCCAATTAACCACCGTCCGGCAACGGCCGCATGATATGGCCGTCGCAGCTGCAAGGAAAGCGCTGGATCTGATTGAAGGACGACCCGTCCCCAAACCGTTCGAGACGTTCCCGGTTCAACTACAGGTACGCGGCTCGACCGCAAAGCCACGAACTACGCCTTTACTGTAGATACGGTTGTTTCACAGACGGATGCCCGACCTCGCCAATCGATCTTGGCGCAGGTCTTCTGACCGGCATTGACCGAAACTATGCGCGGGAACCACGAGCCGCACGAGTGGCTTTGACGGCCACGAAGAAGCTGCGGACCAATAACACGCACAGGTAGGCCGCGAACATGATGGCTCCGGCACGCGGCGAGACCGCCCCGGCGACCCATGTGCCGAAAGGTGTGGTCAGCGCAGCTATGACGCCGATGATCAGCCCGGCCTTGATGTGCACCAACTTACGTTTCATATTCGCCACACTGGTGGTGATCGAGTTCGGGAACATGGCAAGCAACGAAGTACCGCGCGCGATCAGATCGGATGCCCCGAACAGTATCGACAATGCCGGCACGGCCAGTGCGCCGCCGCCAATACCCAGCAACCCGGCCAAAGTGCCGATGACCACGCCCAACAGCACCAGCCCGATGCCCGTCACCACACTCATGAAGATCCGTTGGTCCCGCGACGGCGTAAAAATCACCTGATTGGCGGTTACGAATATCAGAAACCCCCCGAACCCCCACCGCAGTACGAGTTCTGGCAACCGCGACAACAGCCAGCTACCAAACTGTCCGCCGGCGAACATGCCAACGAACAGCAGCGCGGCCGCGACCCAGTCGACGTTGCCATTGTGCGCATAGGAAATCACACCGGAAATCGACGTCGGTACGATCGCCAGCATGGAGGTCGCCGCCGCATGGCGTTGCGACAGTCCGAGCCACACCAGTGCGGGCACGATCACCGTACCGCCGCCGATGCCGAACATGCCGGACAACAGGCCGACGATCATGCCGACAATCACCAGCACCATCATGCCGTGAGGCGATTCATCCAGCCCACTCGGATTCGGCCCGAATAGGCGATCCTGCCCATCATTTTCAGTCATATCGTCCCCATGACGCAACCCTCCTTCCATCTTCCGCTATCACGCCCGATGTTGCTGCAGTCGCACGCAGAGGATAATGGCCATCTACTATTGGGCATGTCCGAAGCCACTATTGCTCCCAAAAAGAGCGTCTACTTGTATCGGCAAAGTCTCGACACATGTCGCAATACGGCAACAAAAAATACGCCAACACGCATAAACCCTCCGACTTTGACAGTAGCGAACCGGTTCGATACAATCAATCTCGGACCGGTTCGACACAGACGATGACCGTCTGCAAGAATCAGGCCACGGTCAGATTGTATCAGGCAAGAGAGGGCCCGCATATGACCTTGACAAGTGATTTCCGACGAAGGAAGGTCGCAAGGAGGAAAGGAAACCCCATGAAGAATCTCACGAAAGGCATCGCCGCTGTCGGCGCGTTGGCCATGTTGACGGGCGTCGGCGCCTGCGGTTCCAACACCGCGGACGACAAAGGACATGTCTATTTCCTGAACAACAAGCCGGAAGTTGTCAATCAGTGGAACGAACTCGCCGAAATGTACACCAAGCAAACCGGCGTGAAAGTGGATATTCAGAGCGCCACCTCCGGCAGCTACGAGTCCACTCTGTCGTCCGAACTCGCTAAGAACAACGCCCCGACCATGTTCGGTATCGGCGGCTTCGATCAGTATGCCAAATATAAGGACTACCTCGAACCTTTGCAGGATACTGAGGCTTACAAGCTTCTCAACGATCAGGGCAAGCAGATGGCCCACAAGGACGGCGACAACGTGTACGGCCTGCCATATGCCGCCGAATGGTTCGGTATCATCGTCAACAAGAAGCTCATCAACGAGTATGCCAAAAAGGACTACGCCGTCATCAAGTCCTTCGACGACATCAAGGACTACAACACTTTGAAGAAGGTCGCCGACAGCATGCAACAGCATAAGGATGATTTGGGCATCGACGGCGCGTTCTCCACGCCGGGTCTGGACTCATCCAACTACTACCGATATGCTTCGCATATGACTCAGGTGCCAGTCGCCTACGAGTACATTGACGAGGGCGTGGACTTCGAGAAGGAACTCAAGGGCACCTATCTCGATAACTACAAGAATCTGTGGGATCTCGAGATGAAGGACAACCCGACCGAAAACACCATGCTTGGCTCGGTGAATTATGAGGACTCCACCGCCGAGTTCTCCGCCGGCAAGGTCGCTTTCTACCCGAATGGTGTATGGGCCTATAGCCAGATCAAAGGCAACGAAGTTGCCGATGAAGACTTGGCCATGCTGCCGTACTACATGGGTTTCCCGAATGAGAGCAAGTACGCCGCGAACTCCATCTATGACATCTCCTGGTCTGTGAACAAGAACGCTTCCGACAAGGACAAGAAGGCCACTGAGGATTTCATCAAGTGGATGGTCTCCGACGAGGATGCCAAGAAGATTCTCTCCAAGGATATGGGCTTCGCCGTTCCGTTCACCACCTTTGACTCCGAGGATTTCCAGCCTGACAACCCGCTGACCAAGTCCGCGCTCAAGCTTGAGTCCGATGGCCTCACTCCAATTCATGGCGCCTATATTCCGGGACAGGCATGGGCTGACGGCGTGGCCAATGCACTGCTCGAGTACGCTCAGGGCACCGGTGACTGGAATGGCGTGAAGAAGGCATATCTGGACGATTGGACCAGCGCCTGGAATGATTATGAAAACAACTTCGGCATGCTTCCGCCGGCCCACAAGTGATTCGCCTATGGGCCGCGGTGAATCGCATAACGCCATTTTCACCTGGTCCATAACGGCATGACCACAGTCTCCATCGGCTTTCTCGCTCGCCGATGGAGACTTTCTCATATTCAAAAAACAAACAACGTCTGTGACCGAAGCTGATACGCACAGATATGAATGTATCGCGCAAACAGACGCAGCATACGCCATGAAAGGAACGAACATGACACTAGAATCCTTGACCAAGATACGGCACGAATCAAGCCGCGCAGTCAACGCGGAAAACCCGACCGGCGAACCGGGCAAAGGCGGCATAGCGGCCAGTGAGCTTGGCCCAAGTCGCAAAGGCAGCCCTTGCCTACGTAACATACCCGTCGGCGCAACGGCGACTCTTGCTGATATCACCGGCCCCGGCTGCATTCGACACATCTGGATAACCGTTGACGAGAAGACCACTGATGCCGATTGTTTTGTACTGCGGGACCTTGTGCTGCGCTTCTATTGGGATGACGAGGAGGAACCAAGTGTGGAGTGTCCGCTTGGTGACTTCTTTTGCTGCGGATTCGGCCGTGCGTGCCTAGTAAATTCCATGCCTGTCGCCGTAGTGCCGAACCGCGGTTTCAACATGTACTTTTCGATGCCGTTCGGCGCACGCGCACGCATCACGCTCGAAAACCAACACAAGAACGCCATCAGCGCATTTTTCTACCAGATTGACTACACCGTGAATGACGAGCCGTTCGACGATGACATTGCCTATTTCCACGCACAATGGCGGCGCCAGCGCCTTACTGAAAAGGGGAGAGACTATGTGGTGCTTGATGGCGTGAAAGGTGAAGGGCATTATGTAGGTACCTACCTGGCACTGACCACGCTTGAGCGCTACTGGTGGGGTGAAGGCGAATTCAAATTCTACATCGATGACGATGAAGAGTACCCCACGATCTGCGGCACCGGCACCGAGGACTATTTCGGAGGCTCTTGGAGCTTCGCCAAGCAGGTCAATGGCAAGACCGTGGAGCAAAACTACTGCACACCGTATCTCGGATACCCGTATTACTCTTCACACGACGAGCTGATTCACAACGATTATCACAATGATGATTGCCCCCCGATGCGTGGCTTCTACCGTTGGCACATCCCCGATCCGATTCGTTTCCGTTCCAACCTGAAGGTGACCGTTCAGCAAATCGGTGTTGGTCACCGCGGATTCTTCGAACGTCAGGATGATGTGGCATCAGTTGCCTACTGGTACCAGAAGGGGCCACACGCTCCATTTCCGCAACTACCTAGCGCCGAGGAACGCTGGCCGCGCTGACGTCATCCATAAGTAGCTCACCTCAAGCCGCATCCCTTGTCTCTCAGGGGATGCGGCTTTTTGCTACAGTCAATCGTTTGATGTACAACTTTTTTAGCAAACGATTGCATAGTGTGTCGCCTAATTTTATGCCTGAAAATGGCAGCAAATAGCGGATTGCCCGGTATTGCAACGTGATAAATCAACAAAATACTGCCATCGTTTGCAAAAAAGATGAAAGTGATGCATAATAGGGGCATCGGCAGAAAGCAGCACTATCTCAGTGCACATATCCAACGGGGACGTTGGACCCGATGCAGAAAAGGAAGGTTCGAAGATGAATCGTAAATTGAAGTCCGCACTAGCCCTCATTGCGGTCACCGCCATGTCTGTCACGACATTTGCCGCTTGTGGCAGCTCATCGAGCTCTGATTCAAGCAAGGGCAAGGTATACTACCTCAATTTCAAACCAGAAGCCGCCGACGAGTGGGCCGATTTGGCTGCGGAGTACACTAAGGAAACCGGTGTCGAGGTCAACGTTCAGACCGCGGCCTCCAATACCTATGAGCAGCAGCTCAAGAGCGAGATGGCTAAGTCCGAGGCACCGACCCTGTTCCAAGTCAACGGTCCGGTCGGTTACGCCAACTGGAAGAACTACACTGCTGACATGTCCGGCACAGAGGTATACAAGCAACTGCAGAACCAAGATGTTGCCCTCAAGGATGGCGACAAGGTCGTTGGCGTACCGTACGTCATGGAGACTTATGGCCTAATCTACAACAAAGACATCCTTAACAAATACTTCAGCACTTCCGGCGCCAAGGCCAAGTCCATCAAAGACATCAACTCCTTTAGTAAGCTGAAGGCCGTTGCTGACGACATGCAGTCCAAGAAGGATGAACTCGGCATTAAGGGCGCCTTCACCTCTGCTGGTTTCGACTCCAGCTCCGATTGGCGTTTCAAGACCCATCTAGCCAACCTGCCTCTTTACTATGAGTTCAAAGATGACAACATCACTGAACAGCCGGCCACTATCAAGGGAACCTATCTGCCGGAGTACAAGAACATCTTTGACCTGTACATCACCGATTCCACCACCGAGCCGTCCCAACTAAGCTCCAAGACTGGTGACGACGCCAATTCCGAATTCGCACTCGGCGAGGCCGCTTTCTATCAAAACGGCACTTGGGCATGGTCCGATTTGCAGAAAGCCGGCATGGAGGCCGATTCCGTTGGTATGATGCCAATCTACATCGGCGCCAAGGGCGAGGAGAACCAAGGTCTGGCAACCGGCTCCGAGAATTACTGGTGCATTAATTCGAAAGCATCCAAGGCCAATCAGAAAGCGACCGCCGACTTCCTGAAGTGGGTCATCACCTCCGATAAGGGCAAAGAAGCGCTGTCTCAGAAGATGGGCTTCACCACCCCGTTCAAGACCTTCTCCAGCGTCAAATCCGACAACCCGCTGGTCACTGACGCCATGGACGACCAAAAGTCCGGTACCACCGCAGTGTCTTGGAACTTCACCATGATGCCGTCCGAACAATGGAAGAACGACCTCGGCTCCGCTTTGCTCGAGTATGCCCAAGGCACCGGCAATTGGGATAGCGTCAAGTCCGCGTTCGTGGATGGCTGGGCCAAGGAATATGCCAACGCCCACAAGTGACCGCAATTGACTTCACTGTCTGATTCTCTCCTTATAGAAAACCGCTCCGGAACCAACC
>OCAD01001213.1_pt1 | contig 11503 bp, 8 predicted proteins | sample 1538261 | NCBI WGS metagenome assembly OCAD01 (sample SAMEA2580261, study PRJEB22360) | human gut metagenome | biome: human gut; feature: human-associated habitat; material: faeces | place: Denmark | collected 2008/2010
TCTATGGCTTTCCCATACTCTCCCATCTGATAAAGAGCCTCTCCTTCGTAGAATAAAACATCTTTCTTTTGCTTTGTGAAAATGAAAGTGAATTTCCCTGCTGCATGGTCAAATTGTTCGTATGCTTTCTGATATTCTTTCTTATCAAGATATGTAATTCCTTCGCTTGCTGTCATTCTTTGGCTGATATATCCAAATCCGCAAAAAGCAGCCAGCGCGATCAGGACAACTATAACTGCTGTAATGATTCCTTTCCCTTTACTGTTCATAATCTTTCTCCTGCTTTGCATTTTTAATTCTTCTGCCTCTTAGTATAACAAATTCTCTTTTCGCATACAAGCTAAGCCTTCCTATATCTTTCTTCCCTTATTTTGTAATATAGAATCCAGAACTCTTTCGCTGTGTGATATTTCCACATTTATCGATAAACCTTGCGTAGATACTCACTTTTTTATTCTTCTTTTTATAGGTTATCTTATTCGCTGTTTTCCATCGATATTTGGATGCTTTTTTGCCTTTTGGCACGATCTTATATTGTGTCTTTGATTTCCCGCTAATTCCATAGGATGCTGAAAATACAAATTTGGCTGACTTTTTGATTTTCTTATTGTAAGACGTTTTTGTTGACGTTTTCAATGTCTTGATCCCTGATCTGTTAACCTTGATCTTCGTCTTTGTTGGTGCTTTTTTATCTACTGCGATTCCTGAAAGCTGCATCTCATCTATCCCTGCATCTGTGACAAACCTCACATAGACCCTGCCTATCATGCCGTCTTTGAGCGTTAATGTCGTACCGGTTTTGTATGGTACACTTCCTTTGGAAGTTCCTTTTTTCACAAATTTGTACTGAATCTGTTTTAGATTTGTGAAGCTTTTTGCCTGTGCTGAAATCCTGATCTTGATGTTTTTTCTCTCATAATGCTGATATGCTGCAGAGGCATCGGAACGAAGTGGTGTCATTTTCTTCTTTGTATTTGCCTGCACTGTAACTTTCTGCATCAAAGGGGTACGCTTCTGTTTCACAACATATCCCGCATGACTTGGTACATTACCGCCTTTTTGTGCTGACACACTTAGATTCTTACCATCAGACGATACTACGATCGTTCCTTTATCTGATGTCTGATAAACATCCATTCCTGACAGATCACGAAGTACATTGCTCTCTGGTGTCTGATTTACATTTTTATATCCATTACTGATGATCGCAATACTTGCACCTGTTCGATCGATCAGATACTTATGATCCGAATCGTATACATAACGACCTTTCGGTTTATCCTGCAAACGAACATCCTGATATCCATGATGTGGCTGCTTTTATACCTGTGCACTTAAATCGTAACCTCTAGCTACAATCTTTTTGATCGTTTCCTGCTGTGCATCGCCTGTCATTAAAAATGAATTACTGCCATAAACGATCCTCGTCACTATCGAATATTTATTTACCTGTCTTGTATTTAAATTGGGTGCATCCTGTGCTCTTCCATACCTGTAGGTATTATCTAACGGACCATAAAAGGTCATTACCGCTTCGCCTAATTTTACGGATGTTCCGGCCTGTGGCACAACATACTGGATATGCAATGATGCATCTTTGTATAAATTCCTCTTCTCTAGTTTCTTCTTGAATGTCTGATAAGTCTGTGTATCAAATGCTGTCCATCGGGCTGTTTCCTCTGTTTGCTTTTCTTTATCTTCGCTGCTTTCAAGATATTCAAACTCCAATGGATTTCCATAAATCGTATCGATCGTAATATTCTTATCTTCTAGTATCTTTTTCATTCCACCGATATGATCTCCGTGTGGATGAGTTAGAACAACAAATTCCAGATGTTTTACTCCATGATCCAGCAAATACTGATGCACACGGTCTGATACATCGATCGTATCGTGATCTGTTGTCTCATAAGAATAAGCCCCAGAATCAATCAGGGCATACTTCGCGTTTTCTCCTTCTCCATATTGAAGCAAAGCTCCATCGGCGGCTCCTACGTCGATAAAATGAACCTTAAATGTCTGTGCTGCATTAACTTTAATCGTTTGACCTCCCGATACGTGCAAAACAGTGATGCCTGTAAGCATCACTGTCAGCAGTACCGCTATGATCTTCTTTGTAAAATATTTCATACTTCCATCCTAGCGTTTTCTTTGTTATTTCTTAGTTATGTAAAATCCATTTGTCTTCTTTGTTGTAATATTTCCAGATTTATCAATATATCTTACATATAAACGAACTTTTTTATTTCTTTTCTTATAAGTTACACTATTTGCTGTTTTCCATTTGTACTTGGAAGCTTTTTTTCCTCTTGGTACAAACTTATACTGTGTCATGGATTTTCCACTGGTTCCATAATTTGCACTAAATGTAAATTTAACAGACTTCTTGATTCGTTTACTGTAAGTGTTCTTTGCAGATGTTGACAGTGTTTTGATCCCTGACTTATTCGCTTTGATCTTCACACTGGTTGGTGCTTTCGTATCAACTGTAAATCCAGGAAGTTTGATCTCTGTTGATCCTAATGGTGTATTATATCTTACATAAAACCTTCCACAATTTCCATTTTTGACTGTATAGGAACTTCCTGTCTTATATGCTATGGTTTTATTATTCACACCTTTTGGCACAAACTTATATTCAATGCTTGTCAGCTTTGTAAATCCTTGGGCTGTTCCTGAAAATCTTACTGTGATATTCTTCTTTTCATAACGATTATAAGTATTCGCAGCATCCACACTCGTTGCTGTCAATGGCTTTGTTGTGTTTGCTGTGATATTCATGGATTTCATCACTGGGGATGATGTTTCATCATCACTTTCCTTTCCTTTGACACTTGGCTGGTTATCTCCTTTCTCTGTCTGGATAGATAACTGTGAGCCATCGGATGTTACAATGATCGTTCCACGGTCTCCTGTTTCATAGACATCTAATTTTGATAAGTCTCTTAAGACTTTTGTATATGGAACACCACCTGTATTCATGTATCCATTACTGATGATCGCAATACTAGCCTGTGATGCATCGATCACTGTTTTATGATCAGAATACTGGTAGCCATTGGCTAACTCTTCTTCTGTGACATCCTGAAATCCATGATGTGGCTCCTTGAGCACCTGTGCTGTCAGATCATATCCCTTCGCGATGATCTTCTCGATCGTTTCTTTCTGGGCATCTCCGGTCATTAAGAAAGAGTTGCTTCCGTAAACGATCTTTGTAACGATAGAATATTTATTTTCCTGTCTTGTATTCAAATCAACCTTTCTACCATATTGATAATCATTCTCTAATGGACCATAGAATGTCATTTTTGCTTCTCCAAGACTAATTGTTTCTCCTGCAGTTGGCACTACATAATCTACTTTTAGATTTTCTTTCTCTGTTTTGTCTTCTGCTTCTTCGGCAAGTTTATTTCTTGCTTCTAAAGCTGCTTTAAAATTCTTGTATATTTTGGTATCAAATTCTGTCCAATTTGTTTCATCTGAAGACTGCTTACTCTTATCCTCGCTGCTTTTCAAGTACTGAATATTCAGATCATTCCCATAAATCTTATCGATCTTAATCGTTGTATCAGAAAGAATCTTCTCCATACCTCCAATATGATCCTGATGAGGATGTGTCAGAAGTATAAATTCCAGATGTTTTACTCCCATCTTATTTAAATATTCATAGACTGGTGTCTTTGTGGTATCAATCGTCGTATCCTTTGTATTATGATACTGGTTTGCTCCTGTATCGATCAATGCATACTTTGCTTCTGTTCCTTCTCCATACTGTAATAACGCAGCATCTGCACATCCGACATCAATAAAATGAATCTTAAATGTCTGTGCTGCTTTTGCCGTATGCATTCCATGCCCAGTTACAACTGTTGTGCAGACCAATATCCATGCCAGAAAGCACACTGCAAGTTTCCTTATAATGTTCCTCATTTGTTACTCCCTTTCTTTGTTTTTCATCTTTATTCTTGATATTTCTTTTTTATATTCGAATTTTAACACATTCTTAATATTTTTGCAATTTTTTTGAAATATTTTATCATCTATTTTTACATGAACAGAGGAAGAGTTCCTCCTTTGGGAACTCTTCCTCTTAACTTATCATATTCAATACTATATTTCAAGACTCTATATAAGACTATCTGATCTTATCTAAGTGCCAGATATCATCAACATATTCCTGAATTGTACGGTCAGATGAGAACTTGCCACATCCTGCTGTGTTGGTCATCGCCATCTTAGCCCATCCTTTTGTATCTCTATATGCTTCTTCTACTTTCTTCTGAGCTTCTGCATATGAACGGAAGTCTTTTAAGATGAAGTACATATCTGCCTGGCTTCCTGTATCACCAAATAACAGACTCTGGTACAGATCTTTGTAAAGTTCTGGATCACCATTTGCATATGTTCCATCTACTAACTGATCTAAGACTTCATGGATGTCTTTATCTTTCTGGTAAATCTCATATGGATGATATCCACCGTTATTCTCATAATTGATAACTTCTTCTGAGTTCATACCGAAGATAAATGCATTCTCAGCTCCAACTTCATCAACGATCTCTACATTCGCTCCATCCATTGTTCCAAGTGTTGGTGCACCATTTAACATGAACTTCATGTTACCTGTTCCTGATGCTTCTTTGGATGCTGTTGAAATCTGTTCGCTGACATCTGCTGCCGCAAAGATCCATTCTGCATTAGATACACGATAATCTTCAATAAATACAACCTTTAACTTACCTTTAATGGATGCATCATTATTTACTTTATCAGCTACAGAGTTGATCAGTTTGATCGTCTGTTTTGCACGAAGGTATCCAGCTGCTGCCTTAGCACCAAAAATGAATGTTCTTGGATAGAACTTCATATTTGGATTCTTCTTTAACTGATTATACAGATACATCACATGTAAAATATTCATCAGCTGACGTTTGTATTCATGAAGTCGTTTTACCTGTACATCAAAGATGGATGTTGGATCAACTTCTACGCCATTGTGTTCTAAGATATATTTTGCAAGACGTTTTTTATTCTGCAGTTTGATATCCATAAATTCTTTCTGAGCTTTTGGATCATCCACATATTTCTTCAGTCCTGACATTAAAGAAAGGTCTGTTGCCCATGTGTCTGTTCCAAGTTTCTTTGTTACCCAGTCTGCAAGTAATGGGTTTCCATGCATTAAGAAACGTCTCTGTGTGATTCCATTTGTCTTGTTGTTGAATTTCTCTGGCATCATCTGATAGAAATCTTTTAATTCCTGATTCTTTAAGATTTCTGTATGAAGTTTTGCAACACCATTGACAGAATATCCTGCTGCGATCGCCATATGTGCCATACGTACCTGTCCATCCCAAAGGATCGCCATCTTCTTGACTTTCTCTTCGTTTCCTGGATACATCTCACGGATCTTGTTTACGAAACGACGGTCGATCTCTTCTACGATCTGGTATACTCTAGGAAGTAATTTTGAGAATAAGTCGATTGGCCATTTCTCTAACGCTTCTGCCATGATCGTATGATTTGTGTATGCACAAGTCTTTGTTGTAACTTCCCATGCTTCATCCCATCCAAGACCTTCTTCATCCATTAAGATTCTCATAAGTTCTGCAACAGATACTGTTGGATGAGTATCGTTCATCTGGATCGTCATCTTTTCGTAAAGTTTTGTAATGTCATCGTGGTTTTTCTTATATTTGGCTACTGCTGCCTGTAAACTTGCAGATACAAAGAAATACTGCTGTTTTAAACGAAGCTCTTTTCCTTCGTAGTGATTATCGTTTGGATATAATACTTCTACGATGTTCTTTGCAAGGTTCTTCTGTTCTACTGCTTTGTCATATTCACCTTTATCAAAAGAATCCAGCTGGAAGTCAGTGATCGCTTCTGCATCCCAGATCCTTAATGTATTAACGATATGATTTCCATATCCTACGATCGGATAGTCAAATGGGACTGCCATAACTGACTGATAGTTCTCCTGAATGAAGTTGGTTCTTCCAGTTGCTTCATCATATTCTGTACGGATATTTCCACCGAAACGTACTTCTTTGGCATATTCCGGACGTTTTAATTCAAATGGATTTCCATTCTTTAACCATTCATCTGGTACTTCTATCTGATATCCGTCTTTGATCTTCTGTTTGAACATTCCGTATTGATAGCGGATTCCACATCCATAGGCTGCATATCCAAGTGTTGCCAATGAATCAAGGAAACATGCTGCTAATCTTCCAAGACCACCATTACCAAGTGCTGGGTCTGGTTCCTGGTCTTCAACGGCATTCAGATCTACGCCTAATTCATCGAGTGCTTCTTTCACTTCTCCATACATACTCATATTAATGAGGTTATTTCCAAGTGCTCTTCCCATCAGGAATTCCATGGACATATAATATAAAATCTTTGGGTCTTTCTCTTCGTAGGTCTTCTGAGTATCCATCCAGTCCTCAATGATCCACTCTTTTAGGGCATAAGCCACAGCCTGATAAATCTGCTGCTGGGATGCATTATTAAGCTCAACTCTGAACTGAGTCTTTAGATTATTGAGTACTTCCTGTTTAAACAGTTTCTTATCAAATCTTTCTGTTTTCATGATTGTCTCTTCCCCTTTCGTATTCCCAGTGTGTTATTAATTTTATCATATAAATTGGAAATATGATACAAAAATTACAAATATCATTTGTATTTTTTTTCGTAAGTTCTTCTATTTATACAAACTAGCTGCCACGCATAATTTTCCATATCCAATTTCATTGTTTGGATAGTCCAAAAATCCATTCATTTTCCTTGCACCTTTATGAAAATAAGCTTTGATCCGCTCTCCATACAAATAAGGATCATTTTTTCTTATGATCCCCCATTCCATCAAAAGAGCTGCCGCTCCTGTGACAAATGGCGTTGCCATTGACGTCCCAGACAAACTGTTTTCACCGCCTCCCGGTGCTGCTGCCAAAATTCCAACTCCAGGTGCCACAAGATCTGGTTTCTTTACACCATATCTTTGATCACCCCGCCCCGAAAAATCTGCATAGGACTGATATCTGACATCATACGCACCTGCTGAGATCACATTTTCTGCAGTTGATGGGATTGTTAAAGTAAACTCTTTATCTGGCTCTAAAAATCTAGTTTCCTGATTACTTCCTAAGGATACCGGAAGCCACATCTGATATTCCCCATTTCTGATATTTCGTGGAATCAATGTAAGATTCCATTGTCCACTCTCTATATGATTCCCTTCCTGCACAATAAAACTAAGGAATATTTCCTGCCTTACATTGTACGGTGTTGGATAACCATTGTATACAAACACGATCGTATTTTCATATGAATATTGTGACTTTCCCTGTTGATCTGTGATCTCATAAGATATTCCCGATGGAGATTCCAGCTGTATTCTTAACTCATCCACGAAATCTTTCCATATCTGGAGATTTAGATTCTGCTCAAATGGCGCAATATCCAATAAGATTTTTTGTTCTTCCTTGATCAACTTTCCTTGTTTATGCTTTCCACTATTTCCCTCATTTCCTGTTCCAATGCAGATCGTACATTTCCATTGCTGTGCGATCTGTGAGATAAATCTTTCTAACAAGGAATTTCCTCTGTGATCTCCATAATTATGTCCATAACTGATATTGACCGCAACCGGCCGTCCTGCCTGTGATGCTTCATTGATCACATATTGTAATGCTGTCATCAATTGTGTCGTCCTTGGGAAACCTTGTTCTCTCGTATCTCCCAATTTCACAACGATCAGTTCTGCCTCTGGTGCAACCCCGTTTATCCCGGCACAGATTGAAGCTACATGTGTTCCATGCCCAGATCGATCTCTGCTCCGAAAATCGTATCTTTCACTTTCTGAGTGCAATACTTTATTGATTTCTTCTTTTGTATAGAGATTTCCGTTAAGAAATGGTTTAGGCGGACTTCCTTTGACCGTTTGATCCCATAGTGCATAAATCTTAGTATCTCCATTTTCATCTATAAAATCTGGGTGAAAAATATCAATCCCTGTATCGATCACAGCGACAAAAACACCTCTTCCAGTCAATGAAAGAGGTGGATTCTTGACCGACAACATACAAGATGCGGCTATCGATGGCTGTCGGCTTAATAATAGATTTTTCGGTTTTTCTATATAAATAACTTGTTCATTTGCCCCAAATGCTTCCAACTCGTCTTCTTTTATATAGGCGATCGCATAACCCATACTCAACGGTTCGATCCTCGTTGTGTCTGACCATCTGATCGTATCAAGTGTGCCTGCGTAGCGAAATATGATCTCCCACTGATCTGTTTCTTTATCGTATCCTGCATCTAAATCTTTGGATTTCTCCCGTTCTTCTTCGCTAAGATCCAGAGCTAGATTTAATTGATTTTCAAACTTTTCATCCTGTTCCATACGATACCTGCACACTTTTGTTTTTCTTATCTTATGCAAAATCTGTGGGGTTTATTCTCAGATTGCTCATATCTCTTTTTTGCAGTATTTCCATACGGATGCACAAATTCCGTAAACAGAAGATGCTGTCATGATCCCTGCCGCAACCGCCACTGCGATCAGCAATGTTTTTTGCCCATATAAATAAAATAAATGCCACTGTTTTGCCAAGACATAATTCATCGTATAGTATAAATTTCCACCTGGCACTAATGGAATGATTCCCGTAATCAAAAATACTGTCACAGGAGTCTTTAAGATCCTTGCCATTGTTTCTGCATAGATCGTCGCAACTGCGGCCGCTGCCAGGTTCGCCACAAATGTACTTGGCATCTCATTCCACACGATAAGGTAGGCGATCCATGATACCATCCCAGAAATCCCAGCCATACAAAGTTTCTTCCCTCGAAGGTTATAAAGTACTGCAAATCCAAAACTTCCAACAAAACTTGCCAGTACCTGTATGATCTCTGCTTTCATTTATAATACACCTCCTAAGAACATCAATGCCATAAAAGAACCTGCTGCAAGGAATACAGCCAACAATATCGATTCACAGACTCTTAAGATTCCTGACATCATGTCTCCGCCGATCATATCCCGAAGTGCATTAACAAATGCAACTCCAGGAACCAACAGCATGATATTACCGATGATGATCTTTCCATAATCCTCCGTCAGTCCGAATTTTGCACTGATATATGCAAATGCTGCAACAAAAAATGATAATAGAAAGTTTAATACCATTTCGTTGGGTGCTAAGATCTTAATATATCTTGCAAGAACCGCGACAAATGCCCCTGCGATCATTGCTATGATTCCTTCTGTAATGCCACCTCCATAAAATGAAGTCCATGCTGCTGCAATGACCGCTGATGTAAGAACTTCCTCTGTAAAAACGACGACTTTTCCCTTTTTAATCTCTGAAATCTTTCGTTTTACTTCCTCTTCTTCCGGAAGTTCTTTGCACATATATCTTGATAACTGATTTAACTCATCCAGTTTGGTAAAGTCTGTCTTATATGACCTGATACGCTTTGTCTGCGTTAAGATTTCTCCTTTTTCATCTTCGATCGTTGTTACAATACTTGATGTGATAGAAAATACATTGGCTTCTTTTGCTCCATACGCCTTGCAGATTCTTGAAATCGTATCTTCTACCCTTGAAACACCTGCTCCTGACACTAGCATGCATTCTCCGATCTCCATTGCGTATTTTAATACTTTTTTCATTTCCATAACATCTATCTCCTGCTATCTATTGTATCGAAATTGACTGTATTGTAACACAAAAGAAACCCTTGTGCTATGATCACACAAGGATTTCATGTAAAATTCATGTTTTGTTTACATTTCTTCGAGATGAAAAGAAGATTAATGCTATTAATCATCAATCTTATGTGTCCAAGCAACCGCCAATGCACCTGCACCAATATGACATGCAACACTTAAAGATAACGGATCTTGCTGGAATTCCATTCCTGGAAATTCAGCCATCAGTTCTTCTTTCCATTTGAGCGCTGCCTCTTCATCTTTTGTATATGCAGACTGAAGATATGCGTGTTTACCAAAATCTCCATCTTGGAAACGCTCTTCTAACTCTTTTCTTACTGCTGCGATCATCTTTTTCTTTGCCTGTTTGACACCTCTTGTCTTCGCAAATGCATCCAGCTTCTCGCCATGGATCTGTAAAACTGGTTTGATTCCAAGCACTGTACCGATGGCTGCTCCTGCTGCTGTAACACGTCCGCCTTTCTTCAGATACTTTAACGTATCTACCATGATATAGATTCCGGAATCTAATTTGTCTGCTTCTAAGATGTCTTTGATCTCTTTGGCTGACTTTCCTTCTTCCGCTAATTTGGCCGCATCTAAGACAGACTGTCTCTGTGTGACAGAAATCCTCTGGTTATCTACAACCTGAACTTTTCCATCGTAATCATCTGCTAACATTGCCGCTGTCGCACAGGAACTGCTTAATCCACTGGACATCGCGATGTGCACGATCTCATCATGGTCTTCTAATAACTTCTCCCACAGATCCAACACATCTCCAGGTGCAGGCTGAGATGTTTTGATATCTTCATCTTCGTTTAACTTCTGATAAAATTCATCCTGTGTTAATGTAATATCTTCAAAATATAATTCTTCGTTAATATAAAATGGCATTGGAATCACTGAGATTCCTAATTCTTTACCTTCTTTTTGAGTAATTCCGCTGTTACTATCTGTTACGATCGCAATCTTGCCCATTCTTCTAATCCCTTTCTTTAAATTTCCTATCAATATATCTATTTTTTGCCTTTATCTCACATCATAACAGAGATTCATAGATATCGTCAAAGGTTTTCCCCTCATATTTTGAAAAAATACATAACTATTTTGTGATTTCCTGCAAAAATCTTGCAATTGGAAATCCTACAACATTGTAGTAATCTCCTTCGATCCCTTTGATAAAGACAGCTGCTTTTCCTTGAATCCCATAAGATCCAGCCTTATCCATAGGTTCTCCAGTCTTGATATAACGATCGATCTGCTCATCACTGATCTCATAAAATGTAACTTTTGTTTCTTCATAAAATGTTTTTGTTTTTCCATCTTCGATGACGCAAACTCCTGTATACACTTCATGTGTCTGTCCGCTTAACATCGTAAGCATTCTTTTTGCGTCCGCTTCGTCTGCTGGTTTTCCAAGAATCTGCCCCTGATAGGCTACAACAGTATCTGCTCCCACGACCATACTTTGTTTCTCTGATTTCTTATATATGTCTTTCGCTTTGATCGATGCTAATTCCATAACTACTTCATTTGGTGCTGTTTTTGTTGTGATCTCTTGTGCATCACTTGGCATAACATCAAATTTCAGATCGGCAAGTTCCAGGATTTCTTTTCTTCTTGGGGAAGCAGATGCTAATATAATATGTTTCATTTGTTTTATACCTCTTATTTTACTTAAGTTATCAAATTCTCCTGTGAATTACCCCTCCCATGCGGTACAGTAGTTCCTATGGAAGTGGCTTCTAACAGTCGTGACAGTTACCCATTTCTGACCAAAAGATT
>OCAD01001222.1_pt1 | contig 11410 bp, 8 predicted proteins | sample 1538261 | NCBI WGS metagenome assembly OCAD01 (sample SAMEA2580261, study PRJEB22360) | human gut metagenome | biome: human gut; feature: human-associated habitat; material: faeces | place: Denmark | collected 2008/2010
AACTAAAATTTAGATACAATGAAAATTAAAACGCTTGTGGCTGTGTTGTTTCTTTCGGCGGGAGCAACAACTGTGGTAGCACAGGACGACGCTAATTGTAATTCGAACAGTAGTATTTCTCACGAAGCAGTGAAAGCTGGTAACTTTAAAGATGCTTATACTCCGTGGAAAGCTGTTTTGGAGAACTGCCCGACTCTTCGTTTCTATACCTTCACAGACGGTTATAAAATTCTGAAAGGGTTGCTGGGGCAGATCAAAGACAGAAACTCTGCAGAATACAAAAAGTATTTTGATGAGTTGATGAATACGCACGATTTGCGTATGAAGTATACTCAGGAATTCTTGGGAAAAGGTGTAAAAGTATCGTCGGAAGATGAAGCACTGGGCATTAAAGCTGTCGATTATATTGCATTTGCTCCGAAGGTGGATGTAAATCAAGCTTATGATTGGTTGAAAAAATCGGTGGACGCTGCGAAAGCTGAGTCTGCAGCTGCTACATTGTTCTATTTCTTGCAGATGTCTCACGATAAACTGAAGGAAGATCCGGCTCACAAAGAGCAGTTTATTCAGGACTATCTGGCTGCATCCGAATATGCAGACGATGCTATAGCTGCTGCTGACAAAGAGAGTGTGAAGAAAGCTTTCGGAGGTATCAAAGATAATCTGGTAGCTCTGTTCATTAACAGCGGCACTGCCGATTGTGAATCACTGCAAGGTATCTATGGACCTAAAGTAGAAACCAATCAGACTGATTTGAATTATTTGAAGAAAGTCATCAGTATTATGAAGATGATGAAGTGTACGGATAGTGACGCTTATCAGCAGGCTTCATTCTATGTATACAAGATTGAGCCTTCGGCTGAGGCTGCTACCGGATGTGCATACCAGGCCTATAAGAAAGGGGATATCGATGGTTCTGTGAAGTTCTTTGACGAAGCGATCAACCTTGAGACAGACAATGCAAAGAAAGCAGAAAAGGCTTATGCTGCTGCCAGTGTTTTGACTACTGCCAAGAAATTGTCTCAGGCAAGATCTTATGCTCAGAAAGCAATCAGCTTCAATGAAAACTATGGTGCTCCTTATATCCTTATCGCCAACTTGTATGCTATGAGTCCTAACTGGAGTGATGAATCGGCTTTGAACAAGTGTACTTATTTTGCTGTTATCGACAAATTGCAGAAAGCTAAATCTGTAGATCCGAGTGTAACAGAAGAAGTTAACAAAATGATCAGCAGATATTCCGCTTATACTCCGCAGGCTAAAGACTTGTTTATGTTGGGCTACAAAGCCGGCGACCGCATCACTATCGGTGGTTGGATTGGAGAGTCTACAACGATCAGATAAATCTATGTTGCGACAACAAAGTAACAGTTTATTAAATAAAAGTTTGAGCATAACAATTGTCTTCGGGGCAATTGTTATGCTTCTTTTATTTTCTTCCTGTGGCGGGAGAAATAAGGCGATGGCCGATGCCATTACCGAGCGGGATTCACTGCCTGTTATGGATACACGAGGGGTAACGACCCTTATATCCGATTCCGGTGTCACACGTTACCGGGTCAACACTGAAGAATGGTTGATCTTTGATAAGAAGAAACCCTCGTATTGGGCTTTTGAGAAGGGCATTTATCTGGAACAGTTCGATTCGCTATTTCATATAGATGCGAGTATAAAGGCGGATACGGCTTATTATTATGATCGTGACCGGCTTTGGAAACTTATTGGAAATGTAGATATTAAGAGTCTGAAGGGCGATCATGTGACCACCGAGTTGTTATATTGGAATGAAGCCACCAAGAAAGTGTATACCGATAAGTTTGTCCGGATGGAAAAACCGGATCAGATTATGACCGGATATGGCTTTGAGTCAGACGATCAGTTTATGAAGCCGGTTGTTCATAACATATCCGGTATAGTATATATCGATGAAGATGCCGAAAAGGCAAAAACAGATTCTGTAAACTAACTATGAGCATCATTATTTACCTGTTGATTACGATGGCATTTTCTGCTTTCTTTTCGGGAATGGAGATTGCTTTTGTTTCGGTAGACAAACTTCGTTTTGAAATGGACCGGAAAGGAGGGGTATCATCGCGTATCCTTTCGCTATTCTTCCGGAATCCCAATGATTTTATTTCGACCATGCTGGTCGGGAATAACATCGCTCTGGTTATCTATGGTATATTGATGGCACAGATTATCGGCGACAATTTGCTGGCCGGATGGATCACCAATCATTTTGTAATGGTATTGGTACAGACCGTGATCTCCACACTGATCATCTTGGTGACAGGAGAGTTTCTGCCCAAAACGCTTTTTAAGATCAATCCCAATCTGGCCCTGAATGTCTGTGCAGTTCCTCTTTTCATCTGTTATGTTGTTCTCTATCCTATATCTAAATTTTCGTCGGGAGTCTCTTACCTCTTTCTTCGCCTGTTTGGGATGAAAGTGAACAAGGAAGCCTCTGCGAAAGCCTTTGGTAAGGTAGATCTGGATTATTTTGTCCAGTCGAGTATAGACAATGCCGAAAGTGAGGAAACTCTGGACACGGAAGTGAAAATCTTTCAGAATGCACTCGACTTCTCGGCGGTCAAGATACGCGACTGCATCGTTCCACGGACAGAAGTGGTAGCAGTTGCGCTGGATACATCCCTTGAAGAACTTAAAGGCCGGTTTGTTGAGTCCGGTATATCAAAAATAATTGTCTACGATGGTAATATAGATAATGTGGTGGGATACATTCATTCGTCCGAAATGTTTCGTAGCCCGAAAGATTGGCGCGATCATGTGAAAGAAGTTCCCATTGTGCCTGAAACGATGGCGGCCCATAAACTGATGAAGCTGTTTATGCAACAGAAAAAGACCATTGCCGTGGTAGTGGATGAATTTGGAGGAACTTCGGGTATTGTCAGCCTTGAAGACCTTGTTGAAGAAATTTTCGGTGACATCGAAGACGAACACGACAACACTTCCTATATTTGTAAGCAGATCGGTGAGCATGAATACGTGCTTTCAGCCCGTTTGGAAATAGAAAAAGTAAACGAAACTTTTAATCTGGAGCTTCCCGAATCCGATGACTATCTAACGGTGGGAGGATTAATCTTGAATCAATACCAGAGCTTTCCGAAATTGCACGAATTGGTCTCTGTCGGTAAATATCAGTTTAAGATAATTAAGGTTACAGCAACGAAAATCGAACTTGTCCGACTGAAAGTAATGGAATAATGATCGATAGCTGTAATTTTTTAGCTAATAAATAGATGCATATTAGCATTTTTTGTATCTTCGTGCGCTAAAACCAAAGATGAAGAAAATAATAATAACAAATAAATCGTATTAATCAAAATGGCAACATTACAAAACATTAGATCCAAAGGACCCCTGTTGGTGATCGTTATTGGTTTGGCTTTGTTTGCTTTCATTGCGGGCGATGCCTGGAAAGTTCTCCAGCCACACCAATCGCATGATGTAGGCGAAGTCAATGGAGAAACTCTTTCTGCTCAGGACTACCAGAACATGGTAGAAGAATATACCGAGGTTATCAAGTTCTCAAGCGGAATGAGTTCATTGAATGATGAACAGACCAATCAGGTGAAAGACGAAGTATGGCGTAGCTATGTGAACAATAAACTGATTGAAAAAGAAGCGAAGAAGCTCGGTATTACTGTTTCGAAGGCTGAAATTCAATCAATCATTAACGAAGGTGTGAATCCGTTGCTGCAGCAGACTCCGTTCCGCAATCCTCAAACGGGCGCTTTCGATAAAGATATGTTGAAGAAATTCTTGGCTGACTACTCTAAAATGGACAAGACCAAGATGCCGTCTCAATATGTGGAATACTATGAAGGAATGCACAAACTTTGGTCATTTGTAGAAAAGACACTGATCCAGAGCCGTTTGGCGGAAAAATACCAGGCACTGGTGACTAAAGCTCTTTTCTCTAATCCGGTTGAGGCACAGGATGCATTCGACGCAAGAGTAAACCAGTCGGATGTTCTGTTGGCTGCTGTTCCTTATTCTTCTATTGTAGACTCTACTATCACAGTGAAAGAGTCTGAACTGAAAGATCTCTATAACAAGAAGAAAGAACAGTTCAAACAATATGTTGAAACACGCAACATCAAATACATCGATGTACAGGTGACAGCCAGTGCAGAAGACAGAGCTGCTATCCAGCAAGAAGTGACTGATTATACAAACCAACTGGCTACTGCCAATGGTGATTATACTACTTTCATCCGTTCTACCGGATCGGAATATCCGTATGTTGATTTGTACTATACCAAGAAAGCTTTCCCGTCAGATGTAGTTGCACGCATGGATTCAGCTTCGATTGGACAAGTATATGGCCCTTACTACAATGCAGGCGACAATACTATCAATTCGTTCAAGGTGTTGTCTAAAGTGGCTGCTGCCGATTCTGTACAGTTCCGTCAGATTCAGGTTTACACAGAAGACGCTGCTAAAACAAAGGCTTTGGCTGACAGCATCTATACTGCTATTAAGGGTGGAGCCGACTTTACAGCTTTGGCTAAGAAGTACGGACAAACAGGTGAATCCAACTGGATTTCGTCTGCTAACTACGAAAATGCACAGGTTGATGGCGATAACTTGAAATTTATCAGCACTATCAACAATCTGGGAGTAAACGAACTCTCTAACGTAGCATTGGGACAAGGCAATATCATTTTGCAGGTGACTGATAAGAAAGCTGTGAAAGATAAATATAAAGTTGCCGTTATCAAGCGTGCGGTTGAGTTCAGCAAAGAAACTTATAATAAAGCTTATAATGAATTCAGCCAGTTTATTGCAGCTAACCCGACAGTAGACAAGGTTGCGGCCAATGCTGAAGAATCAGGCTATAAATTGCTCGAAAGAAATGATCTGTATAGCTCAGAACACGGAATCGGTGGTATCAGAGGGACTAAAGAAGCACTGAAATGGGCCTTTGCTGCAAAACCGGGTGAAGTTTCCGGCTTATATGAATGTGGCGAAAGCGATCGCATGTTGGTTGTTGGCCTGGTTAGCGTGATCGAAGAAGGTTATCGTCCTTTGGCCCAGGTTCAGGATCAGTTGAGAGCTGAAATCATTCGTGATAAGAAAGCTGAGAAGATCATGGCCGACATGAAGGCTGCCAATGCAACTACAATTGCCCAGTACACATCGATGGCCAATGCAGTAAGTGATTCTGTAAAACACGTAACATTTGCAGCGCCTGCTTATGTAGCCGCTTTGCGTAGTAGTGAGCCGCTGGTAGGCGCATACGCTTCGGTTTCGGATATCAATAAGCTGAGCGCTCCTATCAAGGGTAATGGCGGTGTGTTTGTGTTGCAGGTATATGCCAAAGATAAGCTGAACGAAACATTCGATGCCCAATCAGAAGAGGCTACATTGGAAAACATGCATGCCCGTCTGGCAAGTCGTTTTATGAACGATCTTTATCTGAAAGGCGATGTAAAAGATAAACGATACCTGTTCTTCTAAAAACGGATTTGTTTTTTTAGATAACGTCGCTTTAATATACGAAAGGCTGTTCCGCACGGAACAGCCTTTCTTTTTGCTATCTCTTTCCCTCTTCCCATTAACTTTTGTCCCTTCTCTTTTTTAAAATCGACTTTTATTCCTTACATTTGCATGAATAAATAAATATTTGTAGTAAATATGCCCAAATATCCGCTTTTAGGAATGACCCTTACCGAATTGCAATCTGTCACCAAAGATTTGGGGATGCCTGCTTTTGCAGCCAAACAGATCGCTTCCTGGTTATACGATAAAAAAGTGACTTCTATTGATGAAATGACCAATCTGTCGTTGAAGCATAGAGAGTTGCTCAAGGGAGAGTATGATTTGGGGATATCCGCGCCTGTTGATGAGATGCGTTCCGTAGATGGTACGGTGAAGTATCTTTATCAGGTGAGTGACAATCATTTTGTTGAAGCGGTGTATATTCCGGACGAGGATCGGGCGACATTGTGCGTGTCTTCTCAGGTAGGCTGTAAAATGAACTGTAAGTTCTGCATGACGGGTAAACAAGGATTTACCGCAAGTCTGACAGCCAATCAGATCTTGAATCAAATCGCAGCATTGCCAGAGCGGGATAAGTTGACTAATGTCGTGATGATGGGGATGGGCGAGCCTCTCGATAATTTGGATGAAGTATTAAAAGCACTGCATATCCTGACCGCTTCGTATGGATACGGATGGAGCCCCAAGCGTATTACTTTGTCGTCTGTAGGATTGCGGAAAGGACTTCAACGCTTTATTGAAGAAAGCGAATGTCATCTGGCTATCAGCCTGCATTCTCCTTTTCCTTCACAACGTTCTGAGCTGATGCCGGCCGAAAGGGCTTTCTCGATTAAAGAAATGGTCGATCTGTTAAAAAACTATGATTTTAGTAAACAGCGCAGACTTTCGTTTGAATACATTGTTTTTAAGGGCGTCAATGATTCGCTGATTTATGCTAAGGAGCTGTTGAAATTGCTGCGTGGGCTTGACTGCCGGGTGAACTTAATCCGGTTTCATGCCATTCCTGGGGTAGACCTCGAGGGTGCCGGTATGGAGGCTATGACGTCATTTCGTGACTACCTGACCTCACATGGACTGTTCACTACCATTCGAGCTTCCCGGGGAGAAGATATTTTTGCCGCTTGCGGGATGTTATCGACGGCTAAACAGGAGGAGAGTAACAAGAATTAATATAAATTATCAGCACATTGGATGAAAGTATACGACCATTTCGTAGATTTGTGAAAACATTAAAATTGATGCATATGAAAAAGTACCTGTTTTACCTCAGTATGGCTCTTGTAGCAGTAGTGTTGTTTTCTTGTAAAAGCGGCAAGAAGAGTGTGTTTACTCCAACTTCCAGCGGACGTGCTTATGAAGTCCTCGTTGTGGTTGAGAAGCCTGTGTGGGAGCGTCCTGCCGGTAGAGCTTTGTACAATGTGCTTGATACAGATGTGCCCGGACTTCCGCAATCGGAACGTTCGTTCAGGATCATGTCTACTTCTCCCAAAGATTTTGATGCCATCCTGAAGTTGGTGCGCAACATTATTATCGTAGATATACAGGACATTTATACCCAACCTAAATTCAAGTATGCCAAGGATGTATATGCATCTCCCCAGATGATTTTGACTATTCAGGCTCCGGACGAGGCATCGTTTGAGAAGTTTGTCGAAGAGAACAAACAGCCGATTATAGACTTCTTTACCCGTGCCGAAATGAACCGTCAGATCTCTTTCCTGGAGAAAAATCATAATGACTATATTTCAACGAAAGTAGGTAGCATGTTCAACAGTGATATCTGGCTTCCGGCCGAACTGAGCAGTTCGAAGACAGGAGAAGACTTTTTCTGGGCAGGTACTAATGCCGCTACCGGAGACCAGAACTTTGTAATCTACTCTTACCCGTATACAGATAAGGATACCTTTACGAAAGAGTTCTTTATCCATAAGCGCGATTCAGTGATGAAGGCTAATATTCCGGGTGCCAAAGAGGGTATGTACATGGCGACTGATTCGTCTACCGTAGAGGTTCGTCCGATTGATATTCATGGAGATTACACAATGGAAGCACGCGGACTGTGGCGCATAAAGGGCGATTTCATGGGTGGCCCGTTTGTTTCGCACACCCGTCTGGATAAAGCCAGCCACCGTATTATCACTACAGAAGTATTTATTTACTCACCCGATAAAATGAAACGTGACCTGATGCGCCGATTGGAAGCATCTCTGTATACTTTGCAACTTCCTACCGAGAAGGCGCAGGAACAGATTCCGATGGGCATAGAGCAGGAGGAGAAAACTAACAAATAACAAAATGGAAGATTACAAAATAAAAATTGGCATCACTCAGGGAGACATAAATGGGGTAGGATACGAAGTCATTTTAAAAACGTTTGCCGACCCCGTCATGTTGGAACTCTGTACACCGGTCATTTACGGCTCTCCGAAAGTGGCTGCATATCACCGCAAGTCGCTTGATTTGCCTACTAACTTCAGTATTGTCAATACCGCTGCAGAAGCTGCCCACAATCGCCTGAGCGTGGTCAACTGTACGGATGACGAGGTGAAAGTAGAGTTCTCAAAACCCGATCCGGAAGCCGGTAAAGCAGCTTTGGGAGCACTTGAGAAGGCGATAGAGGAGTTCAGGGAAGGCTTGATCGATGTCATAGTGACGGCTCCTATCAATAAGCATACGATTCAGTCCGAAGGATTTGCTTTTCCCGGACATACGGAATACATCGAACAACGTCTGGGGAATGGTTCAAAATCACTGATGATCCTGATGAAAGAGGATTTCCGGGTAGCTTTGGTAACAGGACATATTCCGGTTCGCGAGATAGCCTCTTCAATAACCAAGGAACTGATTCAGGAGAAACTTGCCATATTCAACCGGTCGTTGAAACAGGATTTCGGGATTGGTGCACCGCGCATCGCAGTGTTGGCACTGAATCCGCATGCCGGAGACGACGGATTGCTCGGTACGGAAGAACAGGAAATCATTTCTCCTGCTATTCAGGAAATGGCTGCCAAGGGAATCTTGTGCTATGGCCCTTATCCGGCTGACGGATTTATGGGATCGGGCAATTTCACCCATTTTGACGGAGTACTGGCCATGTATCACGATCAGGGATTGGCTCCTTTCAAGGCATTGGCCATGGATGAAGGTGTGAACTACACGGCGGGTTTGCCGGTGATACGCACTTCTCCCGCGCATGGCACAGCCTATGATATTGCAGGAAAAGGCGTTGCTTGCGAAGATTCATTCCGTCAGGCTATTTATGTAGCGATCGACGTATTCCGTAACCGTCAACGTGAGAAGGAAGCACATGCCAATCCGTTACGTAAACAATATTACGAAAAACGAGACGACAGTGATAAACTGAAGCTCGATACAGTAGATGATGATATTTAATCAGGAAGGGAGTTTAGTGCGAATATGACAAAAGCGGAAATACAACAGGTAAAACTAAGATTCGGTATTATTGGTAACACTGAAGCTTTGACGCGTGCGATAGATGTTGCCATACAGGTGGCACCTACCGATTTGTCCGTGCTAATAACCGGAGAGAGTGGTGTTGGTAAGGAAAGTTTCCCTCAGATCATTCACCAATACAGTCGCCGAAAGCATGGACAGTATATTGCTGTCAACTGTGGTGCTATTCCTGAAGGAACCATCGATTCGGAACTGTTCGGTCATGAAAAAGGGGCTTTTACGGGAGCCATCGGTGAGCGAAAGGGCTATTTTGGTGAAGCCGACGGCGGAACTATTTTTCTGGATGAAGTCGGAGAATTGCCTTTGCCCACGCAGGCACGTTTGCTTCGTGTACTCGAGAGTGGGGAGTTTATAAAAGTAGGCTCCTCCAAAGTACAGAAAACGGATGTCCGCATTGTGGCTGCTACCAATGTCAATTTGACCCAGGCCATTGCAGAGGGACGTTTCCGTGAGGATTTATACTATCGTCTCAATACGGTGCCCATCCAGATCCCTCCTTTGCGGGAGCGTGGAGAAGATGTGCTGTTACTGTTCCGTAAGTTTGCAAGTGACTTTGCAGAGAAGTATCGTATGCCCGCCATACAGCTGACCGAAGATGCCAAACGGGTTTTGCTGTCTTATTCCTGGCCGGGTAACGTGCGTCAGTTGAAGAATATCACGGAGCAAATCTCTATAATTGAGACCAATCGTGAGATTAATGCCCCTATCTTGCAATCTTATCTGCCTGCCCAGAGTACGCAGCGATTGCCTGCCCTGTTCGGTGTAAAGACAGGGAAGAGCTTCGAAAGTGAACGTGAAATCTTATATCAGGTCCTTTTTGATATGCGACAAGATGTGACCGAACTGAAAAAGCTTGTACACGAAATCATGTCCGAGCGCGGAGCGGTAACCTCCAATGTCGGTACGTTTTATACGCCGGCTCCGGTAGTAGCCCCTACACCCTCAGTGCCTGCCATCATTCATCCGGTCAAGCCCAATTGTCCCGATGACGATGACATACAAGATACCGAAGAGTATGTGGAAGAGTCGCTTTCGTTGGATGAAGTCGAGAAAGAAATGATACGTAAAGCCCTTGAAAAGCATCATGGCAAGCGAAAAAGCGCGGCAAAGGATCTTAATATATCCGAGCGTACCCTTTACCGAAAAATAAAAGAATATGGATTGGAATAAAAAGATAATGCGAATTTCACTGCTGGTTTTCACACTGGTAGTAGGAATTTCGTGTACTGTTTCTTATAAGTTTAATGGTGGTAATATCAATTACGATAAGGTAAAGACTATCTCTATTGCCGACTTTCCTATTAAGTCGGACTATGTTTATGCACCGTTAGGCACTAAGTTCAACGAGGACCTGAAAGACATTTTCCTTCGTCAGACCCGTCTGAAACTGGTGAATAACAATGCCGACCTCGAGATTGATGGAGAGATTACCGGATATAACCAGTATAACCAGGCTGTTTCGGCCGACGGATACTCTTCTGAAACCAAGCTGACCATCACAGTGAATGTTCGTTTTGTGAACAATACGAATCATGAACAGGACTTCGAGCAACAGTTCTCGGCTTTCCGTGTTTATGATTCGAGGGAGTTGCTGACAGCCGTTCAGGACGGACTGATTGCGGAGATGACTAAAGAGATTACAGATCAAATATTTAACGCAACGGTAGCAAACTGGTAATTAGAATGATTTCTGCTAACTTACAACAATGGATTCAGCATCCGGAAACGCTGAATAAAGATACTTTGTACGAGTTGCGAACGCTTGTCACACGCTATCCTTATTTTCAGTCACTGCGATTACTCTATCTTAAAAATCTATATTTGTTGCACGATATCTCTTTCGGTGCCGAGCTTCGTAAAGCCATATTGCATGTGGCTGATCGCCGGAAGCTGTTTTATCTGATTGAGGGTGAACGATATATTTTGGAACCTCGGAAAAAGAACGCACTTCCCGAAACAGAAGTTTTAGAGGAAGAGCCCAGCCTCGATCGTACGCTTTCCCTGATCGATGCTTTTCTGGCCACCGTGCCCGAAGAGGTTTCAGCCCAGACAAGCCTGGACTATGCAACGGACTATACCACCTATTTGCTGCAAGAAGACGATACACCGGAACTGGAAGAAACTCCCAAACTTCGCGGTCATGAATTGATTGACGGCTTTATCGAAAGAAGTGAAGAAGAAACATCCATCCGTTTGCAACCGGCAGATGAAAATAAAGCTATCTCCGAAGAGGAAGAGAGCGAGACGCATCATGAAGAAGATGAAGATGATAGCTGTTTCACCGAAACATTGGCCAAAATATACGTCAAACAGCATCGATATTCCAAGGCACTTGAAATTATTAAAAAATTAAGTTTGAAATATCCAAAAAAAAATGCTTACTTTGCAGACCAAATCAGATTTTTGGAGA
>OCAD01001229.1_pt1 | contig 11355 bp, 9 predicted proteins | sample 1538261 | NCBI WGS metagenome assembly OCAD01 (sample SAMEA2580261, study PRJEB22360) | human gut metagenome | biome: human gut; feature: human-associated habitat; material: faeces | place: Denmark | collected 2008/2010
CTCATGCTGGCGGGCCAGGGTGCGGGCGTTGGCCAGCATCAGCTTGATGCGGTTCTCCTGATTCACCCGGGTGGCGCTGGGATCGTAGTCGATGGGGGTGATATTGGCCTGGGGGTACAGCTCCCGGATCTTGTTGATCATCCCCTTGCCGCAGATGTGGTTGGGCAGGCAGCCGAATGGCTGGGCGCAGACGATGTTCTCGTACCCGGCCCGCACCAGCTCGATCATCTCGGCGGTGAGGAGCCAGCCCTCACCCATTTTGTTGCCGGTGGAGATGACGCCGTCCGTCAGTTTCACCAGCTCCTGGAAGGGCAGGGGCGCGTGGAAGCCGTTGTCCTTCAGGACCCGGATCATCACCTTCTCCATGCCCTCGATGTAGTCCAGGATTACGCTTGACACATGCTTTTCCAGGAAGGTGCCGCCATACAGCCGGGCGGTTTCGGAGGGGTTGTAGGCGCAGTACTGCACAAAGCCCATCAGGCCCGGCAGGTTCACCTCGCAGTCCTGGGAGGCCAGGAACTTCTCCAGGTCATTGTTGCCCAGGGGGGAGTATTTCACGTAGATCTCCCCTACCACGCCCACCTTCACCTTGGGTACCCGGTGAACGGGAATGGCGGCGAACTCTGCGGCGATCTTGGGCATGGCGGCCCTGATCTCCCCGCCGGACCCGCCCTTGTCCTCCATGACCCAGCCGCAGATGGTGTCCAGCCACTTCTCCTGCAAAGCGGCCGCGTCCCCCTTGTGGGTCTCATAGGGCTCCGTCTGGGCCTTCAGGGCCACCAGCAGGTCGCCGTAGTAGATGCAGGCCAGGAGCTTGCGCATCAGGGGCAGGGTCATGGGGAAGCCGGAGTCCTTCTCCAATCCGGAGAAGTTCAGGCTCACCACCGGAACCTGGCCGTAGCCTGCCTTCACCAGGGCCTTGCGCAGCAGGTGGATGTAGTTGGAGGCCCGGCAGCCGCCGCCAGTCTGGGTGATAATCAGGGCGGTGTGGTCTAGATCGTACTTCCCGGAGCCCAGGGCGTCCAGGAACTGGCCGATGACCAGCAGGGCGGGATAGCAGGTGTCGTTGTGGACGTATTTCAATCCCAGCTCGCTGACCTGGCTGCCGCAGTTCTCCAGCAGCTCGCAGGTGTAGCCGGCCTGCCGCATGACGGCCGCCAGGATGCGGAACTGCACCGGGGCCATGTTGGGAATCAGGATCTTATGGGTCTTTTTCATTTCAGGGGTGAACTTGGGGTAATTCTGGAATTCCAGCTCCATGTCTCACGCCTCCTTTCTGGCAGTTTCCCGGGCCTCGTCCTGCTCATCCAGGGCAGCGAACAGGCTCCGCAGCCGGATGCGGACAGCGCCCAGGTTGGTGATCTCGTCGATCTTCAGCTGGGTGTACAGCTTGCCGCCCGCCTGCAGGATCTCCCGTGTCTCGTCGGAGGTGATGGCGTCCACGCCGCAGCCGAAGGAGACCAGCTGCACCAGGTCCATATCCCGCTGGGTGCAGCAGTAGCGGGCTGCCGCGTAGAGACGGGCGTGGTAGGTCCACTGGTTCAGCACCGTGGTGGGGAATTTCTCCACCCGGTTGGAGATGGAGTCCTCCGTGATGACCGCGGCGCCGGCGCGGGTAATCAGAGTGTCGATGCCGTGGTTGACCTCCGGGTCCACGTGATAGGGCCGGCCTGCCAGCACGATGATCCGGCGGCCCTCTGCCCGGGCCTGGTCGATGATCCGTTCCCCCTCCTTGCGGATGAGGGACATGTGGTGGGCGTACTCGGCGTAGGCGGCGTCGGTTGCCTCCTTCACCTCGCCCTTGGTGATGTCCGGGAAGTAGCTGCGCAGGATGGTGAAGATCTTTTTGGTGAAGTCCTTGGGCCGGTGGAGGCCCACATAGTCATAGATGAACTTGGTCTGCTGGACCTCTGGGCAGTTGCCGGCAATGACCTCCGGATAGTAGGCCACCACAGGGCAGTTGTAGTGGTTGTCCCCCAGCCCCTCATCCAGATTGTAGGTCATGCAGGGGTAGAAGATCGCGTCCAGGCCAAGCTTTGCGAGGAACTGAATATGACCGTGGGCCAACTTGGCGGGGAAGCAGGCGGTGTCGCTGGGGATGGTGCCCTGCCCCTTCAGATACAGGTCCCGGCTGGAGAAGGGGCTGTGGTACACCGCGAAGCCCAGCTTGGTGAAGAAGGTGTGCCAGAAGGGCAGCAGCTCCCACATATTCAGGCACAGGGGCAGCCCGATCTTGCCCCGCCTGCCGGGGACGGGCTTGTAGCCCAGGATCAGCTTGCGCTTGTATTCGTAGAGGTTCCGCTCCCCGGTGTCCGCCTTGCCGGTGACGGGCCGGTCGCAGCGGTTGCCGCTGATGAAGGTGGCCCCGTCGGCGAAGGTGTTGATGGTCAGCTGGCAGTTGTTGCCGCACAGGCCGCACACCCGGCTCTCCGTCTCCTGGCGGAAGTCCGCCAGCTCCTGACGGTTCAAAAGCGTACTGGTCTGATCCGCCCGGGCCTTTCCCCGGCCGAACAGGGCGGCGCCGTAGGCGCCCATGAGGCCAGCGATATTGGGCCGGATAACCTCTACGCCCATCTCCTTCTCAAAAGCCCGCAGCACCGCCTCGTTGTAGAAGGTGCCGCCCTGGACCACGATGTTCCGGCCCAGCTCCTCGGGAGATGAGGCCCGGATGACCTTGTAGATGGCGTTGCGCACCACGGACATGGAGAGGCCGGCAGAGATGTTCTCAATGGTGGCGCCGTCCTTCTGGGCCTGCTTCACGCTGGAGTTCATGAACACAGTGCAGCGGCTGCCCAGGTCCACAGGCCGCTCGGCAAACAGGCCCAGCTGGGCAAACTCTTTCACGTCGTACCCCAGCGCCTGGGCGAAGGTCTGCAGGAAGCTGCCGCAGCCGGAGGAGCATGCCTCGTTCAGGAAGATGTTGCTGATGGCGCCGTCCTCGATCTTGAAGCATTTCATGTCCTGGCCGCCGATGTCAATGATGAAGTCCACATTGGGCAGGAAGTGGCGGGCGGCGGTGAAGTGGGCCACCGTCTCCACCACGCCGTAGTCCGCGTGGAAGGCGTTTTTCGCCAGATCCTCTCCGTAGCCGGTGGTGGTGACGGACGCCACATGGAGGGCCGGATGCTCGTCATAGAGCTCCTGCAGCACCTGCCGGATGAGGGGCACCGGGTTGCCCAGGTTGGGCCGGTAGTCGGAGAAGAGGATGCGGGCGTCCTGGTCGATGACCACCAGCTTCACGGTAGTGGAGCCGGAGTCGACGCCGATGTGCACCGGGGCGGCGTAGTCCGCGCCGAAGGGCACCTGGGGCACCGTGGCCTTGGCGTGCCGGGCCCGGAACGCCTCATACTCCTCACGGCTGCTGAACAGGGGCGGCAGGGAGCGGTAGGTCTCCGCCGCGCCGTGCTTCTGCAGGTCGTCCGCCACCTGGTTCAGGTCGAATTCCTGGTCGGAATAGAAGGCTGCGCCCAGGGCCACGTACAGCAGGCTGTTCTCCGGACAGGTGCCCTGGACCCCCAGGGTGTGGTCAAAGCTCTCCCGCAGGACTCGGGAGAAGGTCAGGGGCCCGCCCAGGTACAGGACGTTGCCCTTGATGGGCCGGCCCTGGGCCAGCCCAGCAATGGTCTGGTTCACCACCGCCTGATAGATGCTGGCGGAAATATCCTCCGCCTTGGCGCCCTGGTTGATGAGGGGCTGCACATCGCTCTTGGCGAACACACCGCAGCGGGAGGCGATGGTGTACGTCTTCTCCGCCCGCTGAGCGGCGGCGTCCATCTCGTCGGCGCTCATTTTCAGCAGCGTCGCCATCTGGTCGATGAAGGCGCCGGTGCCGCCGGCGCAGGAGCCGTTCATCCGCACCTCCATGCCGCCGGTGAGGAACAGGATTTTGGCGTCCTCACCGCCCAGCTCGATGATGCAGTCCGTCCCCGGGGCCAGCTTGTTGGCCGCCACGCGGGTGGCAAACACCTCCTGCACGAATGGGACCTGCACGCTCTCCGCCATGCCCATGCCGGCAGAGCCGGAGATGGCCAGATCCGCTTTTGCGCCGTGCTGATCCGCCACCCGGCGCAGCAGCTCCTCCGACTTTTCCAGAATATGGCTGTAATGCCGCTCGTATGTACTGTATACCAGATTATCCGCATCGTCCAGCACCACGCATTTGATGGTGGTGGATCCTACGTCAAGTCCAACTTTCAACTCTGCTTCCTCCTTCTGGGAAAACGGTTGCGTCAGAGTTTTCAACAGCTAACCGCATGATACCACATTAGTTGACATCATACACTTTTTCCATGGGATGTTCAATCGGCAATATTCTGAAAGACTGTTAATTTTTCGTTAAGAAACTTGGCTGGGAAAGGGGCTTGGCCTTTTCTCTCTTCTATGCTATACTGGTTCCATCTCAGAACCAAAGAGAGGCATTTTCGACATGGAACGCGTTTTGCTGCACACCTGCTGCGCCCCTTGTTCCCTCAGCTGCATCGAACCTCTGCGGAGCGAGGGCATCGAGCCGGTGGCGTTTTGGTACAACCCCAACATCCACCCCTGGAAGGAGTATCAGGCCCGGCGGGACTGCCTGCTGGCGTATGCCCCCACCATCGGTATGGAGGTCCGGGTACAGGAGGACTACGGTCTGAAGGACTTTGTCCGCCATGTGGCGGGAGACATCGACCACCGCTGCGCCTACTGCTACGAACACCGGCTGGAGGGCACGGCGAAGTATGCGGCAGAGCACGGCTTTGCCGCCTTCACCTCCTCCCTGCTGGCCAGCACCTATCAGAATCACGAGGCCATCGCCGCCGCAGCGGAGATGTATGCCCGGCAGTACGGGGTGGAATTTCTCTACCGGGACTTCCGGTCAAACTTCCGGGCCGGCAACCAGCGGGCCCGGGAGCTGGGGTTCTATATGCAGAAGTACTGCGGCTGCGTCTTTTCCGAGGCGGACCGCTATCAGAAGCAGATCGACCGGGACCGGGCAAAATTTGACGCGGAGGAGGCGGCCCGACAGGGCTGACGAGCTTCCCTTCGATGCGCAAAAAAGACCTGCACGGCAGCTGCCGCGCAGGTCTTTTTTGCCATTTGAGACGCAGGGATTCAGAATTTGCGAATATCGTCCAGCGACACGATGAACACCGCCGCACCGCCGGCCATGACCTCCATGGGTACCGGCGGCACCGCGGACATCTCCCCGTGGGGCATGGTCACGCTCTGGTACACGGTCTCCTTCCGGTGTCCCGCATACTTCTGCAGGACGTCCAGGGCCTCTTCCAGCCGATCCTCCTCCACGCCGATCATCACCGTGGTGCTCTTTTTCTTCAAAAAGCCGCCGGTGGAGCTCAGCACCGTCACCATGAAGCCGCGCTCATTCAGGTTGCGGATGGTGTTGTCGGAATCACTTCCCTGTAAAACGGCCAGCACCAGCTTGCTCTTTTTCTCCATATTGCTCACCTCCCATGTTCCAACGCGTTGGGCACGTCGTTCCTCCTTATTTTACCTCTCGTGCGAAAAATTGCAAGCGTTCTTTTCCACCCGGCGGCAGACTCATGCCTCCCGGCAGAAGATGGGAACGCCATCCTTCCAGGTCTCCAGTACCCGAATATCCCGGAGCTCCTCCTGCGGCACCGCCAGGGGGTCCCGGTCCAGAATCACCAGATCCGCCTGCTTCCCCGGCGCCAGGGTGCCCTTGTCCGTCTCCTCAAAATACTGGTATGCAGCGTGGACCGTCACCGCCTCCAGGGCCGTCCGGACGTCCACCCGCTCTTCCCGGCCCAGGACGCGGCCCTGCCGGGTCACCCGGTTCACGGCACACCACACCGTCTCCAGCATATCGGGCCGGATCACCGGCGCATCCTGATGGAATGTGAAGGGGATCCCCTGCTCCGCCGCCGAGCCTGCGGGACTGATGGCCTCCGCCCGGCCGGGTCCCAGATTTTCCAGATGGACATCCCCCCAGTGGTACACGTGGGCCACGAAGAAAGAGGGGATCACCCCCAGCCGCCTCACCTCCGGCAGTTGGTCCCTGCCCAGCAGCTGGGCGTGGATCATCACCGGCCGCAGTGCCGCCAGATCCACGCCTTCCCGCGCCGCCGCATCCAGCGCCGCCAGATACTGGGCGCAGGCGGCATCCCCGTTGCAGTGGGCCAGCAGCTGCATTCCATCTGTCCCGGCTCGGCGGACCATGTCCAGCACCTCTGCGTCCGTCAGGGTGCCGTAGCCCCGGTATTCCTGCTCCCCCTGATAGGGCCGCCGCAGCCAAGCGGTACGTCCCTGGGGAGATCCGTCCAGAAACATCTTGTACCCGCCCAGCTTGAAGCGCCGGTGATATTGCCGGACACTCTCGGGAAATGCCTGCCGGGCCGCCTCCGCTCCCTCCGGATCTCCGTAGGCAACCACATCCAGCTTCAGGGACCCGTCCGCCAGCAGGGCCTGATACAGGGGTACCAGCTCCCGGCGCAGCAGCCCTTCCTGCACGGTGGTGATTCCGTAGGAGGCGTACAGGTCCTGGGCCTTCCGGTAGGCCGCCAGAAACGACTCCAGCGGCCTCATGGGCACCCGCTTTTGGAACTCCAGAAAGGCGTTTTCCTCCATGTAGCCGGTGAGGGTGCCGTTCTCCCGTCCGATGACGCCTCCGGCGGGGGCAGGCGTCTGCGCAGTGACACCCAGCCGCTCCAGCGCCGCGGTGTTGAACACGCCCATGTGGCCGGACTGGTGGCAGATCACCACCGGGTTGTCCGGCGCCGCCGCATCCAGGCAGAGCCGATCCGGGTGGCGCCGCTCCGAGAGCAGGTTGTGGTCGTACCCCTGTGCCGTTACCCACTGCCCGGCAGGGATGCGCTCCCGCCGGATGTAGTCCCGGATCCGGTCCTGCATGTCCGCCCAGGAGGTGCAGCCCTCCAAAGACACCTGCAGAAACTGGTTGGCCACCGCCGTAAAGTGGCTGGGGGGGTTCAACACCCGTCCAGAACCGCCGGCAGCAGCGTCCTGCCTGCCAGATCCACCCGGCGGACGTCGATTCCCGTCTGGTCCTCCACCGCCGTCCTGCCCCCCACGGCGGCGATCCGGCCGTTGCGCACCAACAGGGCCTGGGCATCAGGGCTGTTCCGCTCCAGAGTGCGGATGGTGCCGTTTTCAAAGAGAATGTCCATGCGATTCCTCCTTTTCTCCCAGTTTACCGCGGCAGGGCGCGTCCCATACCCCGGCGTGAAACTCCAAGTATAGGACAGTATGCCGCGAAAAGGCGTGAGCCCTGCTGCACATGAAGCTGCGGCATATCTGAACGCCTTTCCCCATCTGTATGGCAAAACAGGCCGCCCTTCCGGACGGCCCGCTGGCTCAGTTCTTCAGGCTGTGGAGGGGCGCCGGGATGCGGCCGCCCCGGGCGATAAAGTCCGCGCTGGACTCCGGGTGCACCGGCATCACCGGGGCGCTGCCCAGGAGGCCGCCCATCTCGATCCGGTCCCCCACGGTCTTGCCGGGGGCGGGCAGCAGCCGGACGGCGGTGGTCTTGTTGTTCACCATGCCGATGGCCGCCTCGTCTGCAATGATGGGGGAGATGGTGTCTGCCGGGGGGTCGCCGGGGACGGCGATCATGTCCAGGCCCACGGAGCAGACGCAGGTCATGGCCTCCAGCTTGTCCAGGCAGAGGGTCCCTGCCTCTGCGGCGGCGATCATGCCCTCGTCCTCGCTGACGGGGATGAAGGCGCCGGAGAGGCCGCCCACAGAGGAGGACGCCATGACGCCGCCCTTCTTCACCGCGTCGTTCAACAGGGCCAGCGCCGCCGTAGTGCCGTGGGTGCCGCAGACCTCCAGGCCCATCTCCTCCAGAATGCGGGCCACGCTGTCTCCGATGGCCGGGGTAGGCGCCAGGGAGAGATCCACGATGCCGAAGGGCGTGTCCAGCCGACGGCTGGCCTCCTGGGCCACCAACTGGCCCATGCGGGTCACCCGGAAAGCGGTCTTCTTCACTGTCTCCGCCACCACGTCAAAGGGCTGGCCCTTCACCGCTTTCAAAGCAGTACACACTACGCCGGGGCCGGAGACGCCCACGTTGATGACCTTCTCCGCCTCTCCCACGCCGTGGAAGGCGCCGGCCATAAAGGGGTTGTCCTCCACGGCATTGCAGAACACCACCAGCTTGGCGCAGCCCAGGCCATCCCGGTCCGCCGTGGCGGCAGCGGTATCCTTGACGATGCGGCCCATCAGGGCCACCGCGTCCATATTGATGCCCGCCCGGGTGGACCCCACGTTGACGGAGGAACAGACCAGTTCTGTCCGGGCCAGAGCCTCCGGAATGGAGCGGATCAGCTTCTCGTCCGCCTCTGTCATGCCCTTCTGCACCAGGGCGGAGTAGCCGCCGATAAAGTTGACGCCGCAGGTCTGGGCCGCCCGGTCCAGGGCCAGGGCAAAGGGCACGCAGTCCTCCGTCTCGCTGGCCCCGGCCACCAGGGCCATGGGAGTGACGGAAATGCGCTTGTTCACGATGGGGATGCCGAACTCCCGCTCGATGTCCTCGCCGGTCTTGACCAGCTTCTCCGCATACCGGGTGATCTTGTCGTAGATCTTCTCACAGGCCCGCTTCGGGTCCGGATCACAGCAGCTCAGCAGGGAGATGCCCATGGTGATGGTGCGGATGTCCAGGTGCTGCTGGTCGATCATCTCAATGGTAGATAAAATTTCCTTCTGGTTCAGCATAACGTATCTCCCAACGTACAAATTCTCTCTCAAAAGGACTCCGGAAACGGGTAAAAGAGGCTAGGGGAAAACCTCCGGTTTTCCTCAGTTCTTTTACCTCCGGCAAAAGAAGAATATTAAATCATTTTCGGCAGGGCGTGTACCTGCCGAAAATTTCTTGACCCAGCCGCCGGGGACGGCGTCCCCAGTGACCAACGTCTCACTGGGGAGGGGGAATCTAAAGGGTGGGCGCAGCTCCCTCTTGAAGTCAGATGCGATGCATGGCATCAAATATCTCCTCCCGCTGGATGCGGATAGAGATCTCCATCTTCTGCCCCAACTGCTCCAGCAGGTCCCGCAGCTCGCCCACGGAGACCTTGGCCGCTCCCACGTCCACGGCCATGACCATGGTGAAGGAGCCCTGGAGGATCGTCTGGGAGATGTCCAGGATATTGACATTGTGCTCAGCCAGCAGGGCGCAGACGGCGGCGATGATGCCTACCTTATCCTGCCCCACGACGGTGACGATGGCGTTCATAGCGAAGTTCCTCCTCATGGCCGCCCGCCGGCAAGCCCGGCGAGGCGGCATTCTCTTGTATACAGCGTCCGTATTGTACCACAGATGGGCGGGAAAGTAAATCCTCTCTCATCCCAGCGGATTGACGAATGGTCCCCAGCCCGGAGGCGTGAAGGTCAGCAGCATGTACAGCCCCGCCAGAAGCAGAGCCAGGGCTGCCCACAGCCCCGGGTGCTTTCTTCCGTCCGGGCAGAAGGCCGTGCCCGCCGCCAGCAGCACCGCCCAGACCGCCAGGCTCGCCGCGCCGTTTCCCCCGGCGGCCGCCAAGCCCCAGCACGCCGCTGTCATAGCCAGGGGCGTCAGCACCGCTGCCGGCAGATCCTGCAGCAGCGTGCGGCGCTCCCTGCCCCGCCGGCCGGTCAGCACCCAGGCGGCAAGCAGCGGCCAGAAGGCCAGCTTGCTCAACTCCCAGGGGCTGGGACACTGGGGCACGAACGCGGCAGGCAGTCCGCTTTGTGCCGTGCTGTGGAGCAGCAGCAGTGCCAGGCCGCACACCACAGCCGCCAGATACCGCAGGGCAAAACGATTGAAGGGATCTCTCATGGTTCGCCTCACCTCGCTCCACTGTATGCAGCGCGGCGGCGGAGCAGACCGGAAAACAGCACAGGGCGCGCCGGTGGGCGCGCCCTGCTGGGCTGATGCTCCAGGCGGAATCAGATCTCGCCGAAGAACTTGTCGTGGATGGCCCGGACCGCCCGGTTCACGTCCTCCTCATCCAGCAGAACGGAGACTCGGATCTCAGAAGTATTGATCATCTGGATGTTGATGCCCGCCTCATAGAGGGCCTCGAACATCCGGGCGGCCACGCCGCAGTTGCTCATGAGGCCCGCGCCCACAATGGAGACCTTGCCGATGCTCTCATCCGTCTCAATGTGGTCGAACCTCAGGGTCTCTTTATGTTCCTCCAGAATCTGCTTGGATTCCTCCAGGTCCTTCTTGTGGACCGTGAAGGTGATGTCCTTGGTGTCCTCCCGGCCAATGGACTGCAGGATGACATCCACGTTGATGTTGTGCTTGCTCAGCAGGTCAAAGACCTGGAATGCGACGCCTGGGTTGTGCTGCAGACCGATCAGGGCGACGCGGGCGATGCTGGTGTCCTTGGCGACACCGGCGATATTGGTTTTCTCCACTTTGGTGACCTCCTTGACTTTCGTGCCGGGCTTGCGCTCCAGGCTGGACACGACTTCCAAATTCACTCTGAACTTCTTGGCCAGCTCCACGCTGCGGTTGTGGAGCACCTGGGCCCCCTGCGACGCCAGTTCCAGCATCTCGTCGTAGGTGATCTCATCCAGTTTGCGGGCACTGGGGACGATGCGGGGGTCCGTGGTATACACACCGTCCACATCCGTGTAGATCTGGCACAGATCTGCACGGAAGGCCGCCGCCAGCGCCACGGCGCTGGTGTCGGACCCGCCCCGGCCCAGGGTGGTCACGTCCCCGTTGCGGTCCACGCCCTGGAAGCCGGTGACGATCACGATCCGGTGCTGGTCCAGCTCGGACTGGATACGCTCGGTGTCGATCTTCTTGATCCGGGCGTCGGAGTGGACGGAGGTAGACTGTATCCCCACCTGCCAAGCAGCCAGGGATATGCAGGGCAGGCCCATGGCCTCCAGGGCCATGGCGCACAGGGCCACAGAGATTTGCTCTCCCGTGGAGAGCAGCATATCCATCTCCCGCTTGGAGGCGTGGGGGTTGATCTCCTCCGCCTTGGCAATGAGATCGTCTGTAGTGTCTCCCTGGGCGGAGAGGACCACAATCACGTCGTTCCCCGCCAGATAGGTCTCTGCGATGATGCCGGCTACGTTGCGGATGCGCTTGGCATCTCTCACGCTGGTGCCGCCGAATTTCTGTACGATCAAGCTCATGGCATTTCCTTCTTTAAATCAGAATCAAGTCTCAAATCCCGGTTCCCGCCTGTTCCAGTATACACATCTTCCGGCGGTTTGGGGCTTATCCCAGCACCCGCAGACAGGCCAGGACGCGCAGGCCTTCGGCCTGCTTCCCTGCCTCGGCTCCGCTGATGCAGTCGGTGAGGAAGGCGGTCTCACCGCCGTCCTCGCTGAGGATCTCCACCTGGCCGAAGGCCGCGGCAGCGGCGCTGAGGCTGGCGG
>OCAD01001234.1_pt1 | contig 11308 bp, 8 predicted proteins | sample 1538261 | NCBI WGS metagenome assembly OCAD01 (sample SAMEA2580261, study PRJEB22360) | human gut metagenome | biome: human gut; feature: human-associated habitat; material: faeces | place: Denmark | collected 2008/2010
ATTCCAGCGTTATGACAGTCATCAACCAGCTTTTTAAATGCATCACTGCCGCCTATTCGGTGTGTCACCGCAAAATATCCCAATGTCGAATATCCATTCATCTCCTCATTAAGATACTCTGCAACCGGAAGAAAACATACATGTGTATATCCCTCCTGCTTTACAAAATCCACGAGCTCATCTGCACTTTTTTCTTTCAGCCAGTCAGTAAGTGATACCTCATATACTGTTACGGGCTTCTTCTTTCCTGCTTCTTTCTTCCGCTTTATCATCCATAGCCCATCGTTCCATGCATATGAATCAGGCATGTTCTCATCACTTACCACTGATACAGTAATTGGAACTGATGATATCTGTCTTGATACAGGGTCTAACTTTCTTGTAGTTCCCTTACCCTGTCTCTTAATTTCATACATATATCCGCATCCGGCTGCCAGTCCCGGAATAAACAGTTCAAATACTCCTGTATCCTCAATTCTTTCCATTAAGTGGACTCTGCCGTCGTATTTGTTAAACTCTCCTACGACACTTACGCTGAGTGCCTTAGGTGCCCATACATTAAAAAGCACTCCCTTCACGCCATTGACAGTTCTTTCATGAGCGCCGAATACATGTGCTGCATTTTTCTCTTCTCCTGCAAGAAATGCTTTGTAATCTTCCGGTTTCGTAACATTTGCAAATGCATATGGGTCCGTATATTCTGTGACCTCTCCATTAACCTTCTCCACTGAATAAGTGTATGAAAGCTTTTTCTTAGATGAAACAAGTGCTGCAAAAAATCCCGCTTCATCAACCTTTTCCATATTAACAGCAGTTTTTCTGCCATCTATATGCAGCTTAACTGCCACTGCATCAGGACGCATTATCTGTATAAGCAGTCCCTTACCGGTAACATGTGCCCCAAGCAACTCCTTTGGCTTGTCACACTCTGCATATACAATCCCCTCTATCTCCGGCCAGTTCATCAGACCGTATAAGTTTTTATTCATACATTACCCCCATCCACTGTTTAAAGCATTCCGTCCATGATGACACCTGTGGTTCATAATGTCCCATATTCTTAGTCGCAGTCTCTCGTGTGCCAAGTCCAAGACCATGAGTACCTTTAGCATATACATGATAATCAAACGGAATCTCCTGTTTTCTTAACGCCTCTACCATAAGTAATGAATTTTCAAGCGGAACTGTCTTATCTTCACATGTATGCCATATGAATGCAGGTGGTGTGTCCTTATCCACTCTCTTTTCTATAGACACTTCATCTATAAACTCATCATATTTTTCCCCAAGACTTCTCTCAAATGATGCCCTGTGTGCATCAATTCCTGATGTAATTACAGGATAACCTAACAGCATGCCATCTGGCTTAACATACTCATGACTGCAGTGAAGTACATTTTCCAGAAGATAATCAAGTCTTTTTGAATTCCATCCCGTTCCAAGAAGTCCGGCAACATGACCTCCTGCTGAAAACCCTGCGATAATGATTTTGTCAGGATCAACATCCCATTCTGCTGCATTATCTCTTACATACTTCATTGTATAGGCTGCCTCAAAAAGCTGTGCAGGATACGTAACAGGTGCAAGACTGTATCTTAATACAACAGCATTATACCCCATATCAAGCATCTTAATAGCTATAGCTTCTCCTTCTCTTGGAGAATGGTGGTTATATCCGCCACCCGGACAGATAACAATAAGAGGTCTCTTAAACGGATCCTGATCCTTAGGGAACACATCCTTGATATAAGTTGTTATTGTGGCACTGCCCTGCTGCTTTATCCCTAGCTCCTCATATGGTAATTCTATAGTAAATGTTTCGTGTAACATTATTTTCTCCTCCTAACTGAATTATTCTGTATATTATGTCTGTAGTGTAGTGGTGGTGATGTGCGTATATTTTCGTGTGTGGTCGATTTATGACGAGCTGTGTGGGAGTTAATGCCGTTAGATGCATAAGCGCTGTGAATGAAAGCTCGTTCAAGCGAAGCGCGTTTGCTTTCGTTCACAGTAAAAAACTTTGCAGATAACGGCATTTACTCCCACTAAGCGCAGGAATCATGAGACCATGCACGAAAATATACACACATCACCCTTCAGCACATCTACACCGAAAATACATAAAATCCACTTAGAATCTATGTATAAAAAGTCCACTTCTTAATTTAGGTTCAAACCATGTTGACTTTGGAGGCATAAGAAGTCCTGCGTCTGCTACTGCAAATAATTCGCCTATTGATGTTGCATACATTGAGAATGCCAAGACACAATCTTCTGAACATCTTCTCTCAAGCTCGCCTAAACCGCGGATTCCGCCTACGAAGTCTATTCTCTTATCTGTTTTAGGGTCGTGGATTCCTAAGAGTGGCTCTAAGACGTTGTTCTGGAGTACTGCTACATCTAATCCGTCTACCGGGTCGCTGCTTAAGATTTCTTCTTTGGCTGTGAGTGTGTACCATTTTTTGCCAAGATACATTCCGAATTCACCTTTCTTAGAAGGTGCAACCTGTGTGCTGCTCTCGCTTACAGTGAATTTATCTTTAATCTTTGCCATGAACTCTTCTTCACTTAAACCATTCAGGTCCTTTACAACTCTGTTATATGGCATTATCATAAGTTCTTCGTCTGGGAATAATACTGACAGGAAATAATTGAACTCTTCATTGCCTGTATATCCCGGATTAGCTTCTCTTCTGCGTAAACCTACCTTTACAGCAGAAGCTGCCCTGTGGTGTCCATCCGCAATATATATCTGGTTGATTCCTGCAAATGCGTTCTCTATAGCCTCTACAGATTCTTTACTGCTTATTTTCCAGACCTGATGTCTTATTCCATCAACCGCTGTAAAACTGTATACAGGCTTTTCCTGCTTAGCTTTGGCAACCCCTGCACTTATTACTGCATTAGCTCTGTATGCCAGGAATATAGGACCAGTCTGGGCACTGCATGTATCAACATGGTTAATTCTGTCTAATTCCTTATCAGCTCTTGTGTTCTCATGCTTCTTAATAACATTGTTAAGATAATCATCAATAGAAGCACATGCTACAATTCCTGTCTGTGTCCTTCCATCCATTGTAAGCTCATACACATAATATGCCTTGTCCTTATCTGTTATAAATGTTCCATCATCTATAGCTTCCATAAGCATATCATGGGCTTTCTTATATACCTGCTCACTATACATATCAACTGATTCATCAAACTGGGTCTCTGCCCTGTCAATCTTAAGAAATGATAATGGTTCTCTTTCCACCTCTGCTCTTGCTTCCTTTGAATCATACACATCATAAGGAAGAGCTGCTACTCTGTCTGCCACTTTCTCAGCCGGTCTGACACATTCAAATGGTCTTATTACTGCCATACTAACCTCCATCCGCACTATTTAACTTAAGTACTATACTTTCATATATTAGATATATTTTAACATTCAGACGACCTTAATACAAGAAAGACCAGCCAAATGTTACAACAAATGACTGGTCTTTGATATTATTCTCATTACATATGATTACTTAATAACTCTTACCTTGATAACACCTTCAATTGCTGAAAGCTCTTCAACTACTGCCTCTGGTGCAGATGCTTCAATATCTAAGAGAGAATATGCATAATCACCTCTTGACTGGTTAGCCATAGATGATATATTGATGCCTGCAGCACCAAGAACTGTTGTTATCTTACTGATAACCGTTGGAACATTCTTGTGGCATACAGTAATTCTTCCTTTAGTTGCACATACTCCGCAATCACAGTTAGGATAATTAACTGAATTGACAATATTACCGTTCTCGATAAAGTTTCTAAGCTCATTAACTGCCATAATAGCACAGTTATCTTCAGCTTCTGCTGTTGAAGCTCCAAGATGAGGAAGAACAATTGCTCCTTCCATCTTAGCTGTTGTTGGGTTAGGGAAATCTGAAACATAAGTCTTAACTCTTCCAGACTTAAGTGCCTCGCCGATAGCAGCTTCATCAACAAGTACATCTCTTGCACAGTTGATAATTACTGTTCCATCCTGCATAAGGTCAAATGCTTCCTTATTAATCATTCCCTTAGTGCTGTCAAGTGCAGGAACATGAACTGTAATATAGTTACATTCCTTATAGATATCCTTAACATCAGATATGTACTTAACTTCACTTGAAAGATTCCATGCAGCCTTAACTGAAACATATGGGTCATATCCGTATACTTCCATTCCAAGTGCTATAGCTGCATTGGCAACTAACTGTCCAATTGCTCCAAGACCGATAACACCAAGCTTCTTGCCCTTGATTTCCTGTCCTGCAAATGCTTTCTTAGCCTTCTCAGTTGCCTTGGCAATATCAGGGTCTTCTGCATTATCTGCAACCCACTTGTTACCACCGATTAAATCTCTTGATGCTAAAAGCATAGCTGCAATAACCTGTTCCTTAACTGCGTTAGCATTAGCTCCTGGTGTGTTGAATACAACAATACCTTCCTCTGCACATTTGTCAAGAGGAATATTATTAACGCCAGCTCCTGCTCTTGCAATTGCAAGAAGATTATCACTAAGCTCCATATCATGCATCTTGGCACTTCTTACAAGTACAGCCTGTGCATCTTCAAATGAGCTTTCTGTATTATACTCATCAGAAAAAAGCTTTAATCCGCAGGCTGCTATATTATTAAGACAATTAACATTAATCATTATGCATTCTCCTTCTCGAACTTCTTCATGAATTCAACAAGCTTCTCTACACCTTCGATTGGCATAGCATTGTAGATAGATGCTCTCATACCGCCAACTGTTCTGTGTCCCTTAAGGTTAACAAATCCTGCAGCTGCAGCTTCCTTAATGAACTTAGCTTCCATAGCATCCTTAGCTTCTTTATCTTCAATGTTGCATACAAAAGGTACATTCATAAGTGAACGGTCTTCCTTAACAACTGTTCCCATGAATAACTTGCTCTCATCAAGGAAATCATAAAGAATCTTAGCCTTCTTCTCATTGTGTTCCTTCATTGCTGAAAGTCCACCCATCTTCTTAATCCACTTGAACACCTTGCCACAGATATAGATATTGTAGCATGGTGGTGTATTATAAAGAGAATCTGCATCTGCCTGTGTCTTCCACTTAAGCATTGTAGGAGTTCCTGGAAGAACGTCATCTGTTATAAGGTCTTCTCTGATAATAGCAATTACAACGCCTGCTGGTCCGATGTTCTTCTGGACACCGCCGTATACAACGCCGTACTTAGTTACATCCATAGGTTCTGATAAGAAGCATGATGAAACATCTGATACAAGAATATGACCCTTAGTGTTAGGTAATGTCTTATACTTTGTTCCGTAAATTGTGTTGTTCTCACAGATATATACATAGTCAAGATCCTCTGGAATATCAAGATCTGAGCAGTCTGGAATATATGAAAATGTCTTGTCTGCTGATGAAGCAAGCTCAACAGCCTCTCCATATATCTTAGCTTCTGCAAATGCTTTCTTAGCCCACTGTCCTGTAAGGATATAACCTGCTTTCTTATTCTTCATAAGGTTCATAGGCACTTCAGCGAAGAACTGCGATGCACCACCCTGTAAAAATAACACCTTATAGTTATCTGGGATGTTAAGAAGGTCTCTTAAATCCTTCTCTGCCTCTTTGATGATGTTGTCATAAACCTTGGATCTGTGGCTCATTTCCATTACCGACTGACCGCTTCCCTGGTAATCTAACATTTCATCTGCTGCTTCTTTGAGTACTTCCTCTGGTAAAACAGCTGGACCAGCGCTAAAGTTATAAACTCTACTCACCTTTTCTTCCTCCTAAAATATAAAATATTAAGAACTATTTTAGTCCTTTATCACATTAAAGTCAATATATGAATTATTTCTTGTTATTCAGGTCTTCTCTATCGAATGCCTCTGAGATTGCAGCCCCCGGTGAAACCATAGGGAATACCTTGTCTTCTCTGTCAATATGACAGTCAATAACACATGGAATATTGAGTTCGATTGCTTCTTTAAATGCTTTCTCAAACTCCTCTATTGTATCAACACTGTAAGCCTTGGCTCCCATTCCTTCTGAAACCTTAACAAAATCTACCTGATCATCAAGAACTGTAGCTGAATATCTCTTGCCATAGAAAAGATCCTGCCACTGTCTAACCATACCAAGTACATGGTTATTAAATATAACTTCAATAATAGGAATGTTATATCTGGTTGCTGTTGCAACTTCATTCATATTCATACGGAAGCAGCCATCACCTGCAATATTAACAACTGTCTTATCCTTACGTCCAACCTTGGCACCTATACATGCACCAAGACCATATCCCATAGTTCCAAGTCCGCCTGATGTAAGAAGTGTTCTTGGCTCTTTGAACTTATAATGCTGTGCAGCCCACATCTGATGCTGTCCAACATCTGTTGTGATAATTGCATCACCATTTGTAATCTCGTATATCTTCTCCATGATAAGAGGTCCGTTAAGAATATCTCTGTTATATCTCATAGGATAATCAAGCTTATAAGACTTGATGTGTTCCATCCAGTCTGAGTGATCCTGATTATCTAACTTATCATTGATTCTCTTAAGAATCTCTTTAGCATCTCCGAGTACATGCGCATCTGTCCTGACATTCTTGTTAATCTCAGCTGCATCAACATCAAACTGCAGAATCTTTGCATTCTTAGCGAATTTCTTAGCATTTCCAGTAACACGGTCTGAGAATCTTGCACCAACCACGATAAGAAGATCACACTCTGAAACTCCGTAGTTAGATGTCTTAGTACCATGCATACCAAGCATTCCTGTATATCTTTCATTAGATCCGTCAAATGCGCCCTTACCCATAAGTGAGTCACATACCGGTGCATCAACCTTCTCAACAAACTTCTTAAGTTCATCAGATGCCTCTGATATAACTGCTCCGCCACCAACAAATACATATGGCTTCTTAGCTTTCTTAATAAGTGTTACAGCCTTGTCAATATCTTCTTCCTTAATGCTTGCTGTAATTCTCTCTACAGGCTTTGGAACTCTTGGTGTGTACTCACACTCTGCTGCTGTTACATCCTTAGTAACATCAACTAATACAGGACCCGGTCTTCCTTCCTTGGCAATTCTGAAAGCATTTCTTAATGTCTTGGCAAGATCCTTTACATTCTTAACAATATAGCTGTGCTTTGTAATTGGCATTGTAACACCTGCTATATCAATCTCCTGAAAACTGTCTCTTCCAAGAAGAGGAACTGTTACATTACATGTAATTGCAACCATAGGAACTGAATCCATATATGCAGTTGCAATACCTGTTACAAGGTTAGTCGCTCCAGGACCTGATGTTGCAAAACATACACCAACCTTACCTGTTGCCCTAGCATATCCATCAGCAGCGTGCGATGCACCCTGCTCATGTGATGTAAGAATATGAGTTATCTCATCTGAATGCTTATAAAGAGCATCATATACATTAAGAATAGCTCCACCAGGGTATCCAAATATTGTATCAACGCCCTGTTCTTTCAAGCATTCAACAATTATCTCTGAACCATTTAACTTCATTTATCTTCTCCTGATTTCTCTTTAATGTCTTTTTATAATTATATTAAATATTACTCATCTGCTGAACTTTTAAGAATAGCTCCTCTGTTTCCTGATGTAACGAGTGAAGCATATCTCTTTAAGTATCCTGTTGTTACCTTAGGTTCTCTTGGCTGCCACTTAGCCTTTCTTGCAGCAAGCTCTTCATCTGAAACCTTAAGTTCAAGTTTTAGTCCCGGAATATCAATGCTGATGATATCTCCTTCTTCAACTAAAGCAATAGGTCCGCCAACAGCAGCCTCTGGTGATACATGACCAATAGAAGCTCCACGGCTTGCACCTGAGAATCGTCCATCTGTAATAAGAGCAACCGATGAGCCAAGTCCCATACCTGCAATGGCTGATGTAGGATTAAGCATTTCTCTCATACCAGGACCACCCTTAGGACCTTCGTAACGGATAACAACTACATCACCTTCAACTATCTTACCACCCTTAATAGCAGCAATTGCATCTTCTTCTGAATCAAATACTCTTGCCGGACCTTCGTGTACAAGCATCTCTGAAACAACTGCTGAACGCTTGACTACTGATCCGTCTGGTGCAAGATTTCCTGAAAGAACTGCAAGACCACCTGTCTTACTGTATGCATTATCAACTGTTCTTATGACTTCAGGATTACGGTTGTATGCTGTTGCTATACACTCTCCGATTGTCTTTCCTGAAACTGTCATGCAGTCTGTATTAAGAAGTCCGATATCTGCAAGCTCTTTCATAACTGCATATACACCGCCTGCTTCATTAAGGTCTTCCATGTATGTTGGACCTGCTGGTGCAAGATGGCAGAGATTAGGAGTCTTTTCGCTTATTGGGTTAGCGAATTTGATATCAAAATCAAATCCTATCTCATGTGCAATAGCTGGAAGGTGAAGCATTGAATTAGTAGAACATCCAAGTGCCATATCTACTGTAAGGGCATTCATAATAGAATCCTTAGTGATGATATCTCTTGCTGTGATTCCCTTATTAACCATATCCATAACAGCCATGCCTGCGTGCTTTGCAAGCTTGATTCTCTCTGAATATACGGCTGGAATTGTACCATTGCCTCGAAGTCCCATACCAAGTGCCTCTGTAAGGCAGTTCATTGAATTGGCTGTGTACATGCCTGAACATGAACCACATGTTGGGCATACCTTTTCCTCAAACTCAAGTACATCTTCCTCTGTCATTGTTCCTGCTGCATATGAACCAACAGCCTCAAACATTGAAGAAAGGCTTCTCTTCTTCCCCTTAACATGACCTGCAAGCATTGGTCCGCCTGATACGAATACAGTTGGAAGATTAAGTCTCGCTGCTGCCATTAAAAGTCCGGGAACATTCTTATCACAGTTAGGAACCATTACAAGTCCGTCAAACTGATGTGCAATTGCCATACACTCTGTTGAATCTGCAATTAAATCTCTTGTTACTAAAGAATATTTCATTCCGACATGTCCCATTGCAATACCATCACACACTGCAATAGCCGGGAATACTACAGGCACACCGCCTGCCTCAGCAACTCCTAATTTAACTGCATTGACAATCTTATCAATATTCATATGACCTGGTACTATCTCATTATAAGAGCTTACAATACCAATCATAGGTTTCTTCATCTCTTCTGCTGTGAAGCCAAGTGCATTAAAAAGGCTTCGTGCAGGTGCCTGCTGCATACCACTTCTGGCGTTATCACTTATCATAGCTTATCTCCTTAATATGTATTATTTAAAATGTATTAAACTCTCTCTGCGATTAAGTCGCCCATCTTGTCAGTTCCTACAAGTGTGCATCCTTCTGACATAATATCAGTTGTTCTGTAGCCTTCCTTTAAAACAGCTGCAACTGCTGCTTCAATAGCATCTGCTTCCTTGTCAAGATCAAGTGAATATCTTAACATCATGGCTGCACTGAGAATTGTAGCAATTGGATTAGCAACATTCTTTCCTGCAATATCAGGTGCTGAACCATGGCTTGGCTCATAAAGACCTAACTTAGTCTTATTAAGGCTTGCACTTGATAACATTCCGATTGAACCTGTTATCATACTTGCCTCATCTGATAATATGTCTCCAAACATGTTCTCAGTAAGAATAACATCGAACTGTCCAGGATTCATAACAAGCTGCATAGCACAGTTATCTACAAGCATGTCTGAAACTTCAACTTCCGGATAATCCTTTGCAACCTCATGTACAATCTTTCTCCATAGTCTTGAAGAATCAAGAACATTTGCCTTATCAACGCTTGTTACTTTCTTTCTTCTCTTCATTGCAATCTCAAATCCCTTAATTGCAATTCTTCTGATTTCTTCTTCGTTGTATGTAAGTGTATCAACGGCTGTCTCCAATCCGTCAATTTCCTTAGTATATCTATCACCAAAGTAAAGGCCGCCTGTAAGCTCTCTCATAATAACCATATCAAATCCATCACCGATTATTTCTTCCTTCAATGGACACGCTGCCTTAAGTTCATCATAAAGATATGCCGGACGTAAATTAGCAAAAAGTCCTAATTCCTTACGAATCTTTAAAAGTCCCGCTTCTGGTCTTAAATTAGGTGCAACATCATACCACTTGGAATTACCTACATTGCCTCCAACTGCTCCAAGAAGTACAGCATCAGATGCTTTAGCTGTTGCTACTGCTTCATCTGTAAGTGGAACGCCATACTCATCAATCGAACATCCACCCATAAGAATCTTGGTATAATCGAACTTGTGACCGTATTTGTCAGCCACACTGTCAAGCACTTTCACAGCCTCTCTGACGATTTCTGGTCCTATTCCATCACCTGGAATTAAAGTTATTCTGCTTTCCATAAACCTTTACCCCTTTTTCATATGATAATTCAATTTAATATGATATAACATTTGCGCAACATTTTCAATAAAAAAAGGATTCCTGACCAGACAAATGTGTCTGACCCGGAACCCTGCTTTAATTAATTGCCTTTAATTATTCTGCTGATGTGCTGTCTGATGGCTTCTCAACCTGAGCAATTGCCTTCTTCTGCATTGAGATACGACAGTTCTTGTTGTTACCAAATTCTACGATTACATCATCATCTGATATATCGATAAGAACACCATAGAAACCGCTTGTTGTAAGAACATAATCACCGATTTCCATAGAATCCATAAGTTCCTGCTGACGCTTCTGTTCCTTCTTCTGTGGCTTGATTGCCATGAAATACATCATTGCACCAATAATTACGACATAAAAAACTATGATAGCAATATTCATTGATACTCCTCCTTAAAAATGTCTCTTTCAAACTTAACATATAATACATAATTGAGAGCTGCTTGTCTACCTCAAAATGTATTTTTAACAAAATATTTATAAACATACAGCATTACTGCTTATCATATGTCTTCATCTGATATAATGCCTCTTCCTTGAAGCCTGCATATCTTCCTTCTTCAATCGCAGCTCTTATGTCTGTCATAAGATGGTTGTAGTAGTAAAGATTATGAAGAACGCACAGACGCATTCCTAGCATTTCCTTAGCCTTAAGAAGATGCCTTACATATGCTCTTGAATAATTCTGACAGCATGGACATCCACAGCCTTCTTCAATTGGTGCTGTATCTGTTTCATACTTTGCATTAAAAAGGTTAATCTTTCCGAACTTAGTATATACATGTCCGTGACGGCCATTTCTTGAAGGATATACACAGTCGAAGAAATCAATTCCTCTGTCCACTGCCTCTAATATATTGGCAGGGGTTCCCACTCCCATAAGATATGTCGG
>OCAD01001246.1_pt1 | contig 11230 bp, 8 predicted proteins | sample 1538261 | NCBI WGS metagenome assembly OCAD01 (sample SAMEA2580261, study PRJEB22360) | human gut metagenome | biome: human gut; feature: human-associated habitat; material: faeces | place: Denmark | collected 2008/2010
TTTATAGGCGCGGCTCGGAAGATTTTAAAAGAGCCCTGCCGAATTGACTGGAATCAGCCGGTGAAACGGGTTTATGATTTTATTCGTGGGCTTTCGCCTTATCCGGCTGCATGGAGTGAGTTGGTGAATCCGGAAGGGGAAGCGGTTGTCGTGAAAATCTTTGAGAGTGAGAAGTTGCCAAAGGTGCATACGTTGGCTCCCGGAAGCATTGTTACTGATGGAAAAAACTTTTTGAGAGTGGCTGTGCCGGATGGATTTGTAAATGTCCTTTCGTTGCAGTTGCCAGGTAAAAAGAGACTGAAGACAGATGAACTTTTACGTGGATTCCATCTGACTGAAGCATTTAAGATGAAGGCTGTGTAATAACAGATAGTGCATTATCCTTTTGGGATATGAGCCGATCCCGTTGATTATAATTATGAATTTGAAATAGCAGAAAAAGAATTTCTGCCAAATAAATTGTTATTGAGGGGGAGCCCTGATGTTTTTTTGTTAATTTTGTGCTATTATTTTAAGAATGATGAATATGAAACCAATTATATCCCCTTCTATCCTTTCTGCAGATTTCGCATATCTGGCAAAGGATATTGAGATGATCAACCGTAGTGAAGCAGACTGGGTACACATTGATATTATGGACGGAGTATTTGTGCCGAACATATCTTTCGGCTTTCCGGTACTGAAATATGTAGCTAAGTTAACTTCAAAGCCGTTGGATGTACATCTGATGATAGTCAATCCGGAAAAGTTTATTCCTGAAGTGAAGGCATTGGGTGCCCACATCATGAATGTGCATTACGAGGCATGTCCTCACTTACACCGGGTCGTGCAACAGATTCGTGAAGCAGGTATGCAACCAGCGGTCACTATCAATCCGGCCACTCCGATAGCTCTGTTGCAGGATATTATCCGGGATGTATATATGGTGCTGGTTATGAGTGTGAACCCCGGATTTGGCGGACAAAAATTTATTGAACACTCGGTAGAGAAAGTGAAAGAGCTTCGTGAACTGATTGAGCGTACCGGATCTAAAGCACTGATCGAAGTTGATGGAGGGGTAAATCTGGAAACAGGCGCCCGTCTGATAGCTGCCGGGGCAGATGCATTGGTGGCAGGAAATGCTATCTTTGCTGCTGAGAATCCGGAAGGAATGATTCACGCCATGAAAGGGCTGTAGAGCCGTCTTGTGAACTTTCAGTATTTACACCGATATCCTTTTATACGCCTGCTATTCCCTCTGATAGCAGGCTTTCTTGTTGGCAATGGGTTGTTTTTTAGGGGAGTCTGTGTTTCGAAGGGCGTGCTGGCAGGAGGGCTGGCAGGATTATTTCTTCTGCTCCTAGTCGTTTATTTTTCTCACCGTTACTCTTTACGTTGGATGTTCGGCTGTATTTTGCACCTGTTCGTGTTTTTGGGCGGAGCAGGTGGAATAAATCAGGCTTTGCAACAGACGCTTTATTCTTTTTCGGAACAAGAATGTGTTTACCGGGCTGTAGTGTCGGAACAACCGGAGCCGAAGGAACATAGCTTCCTTTGTCGGGCATTTTTGGAGGAAAGGCAGGATTCAGTGTGCACCATGCCGGTAAATCGAAAAGTTTTGCTTTATATATCGAAGGATTCATTGTCCGAAGGGTTACGTAGTGGGGATGAGTTAATATTTCTTGCCCATGTATCTCCACCTTCAAATAATGGTAATCCCGATGAATTTGATTATGCGCGTTATCTCCGCTACAAAGGGATTAGCGGGATTGCTTTTGTTGCAAGTGGGAATTGGAAAATTACCGGATATCGGTTTTCCCGATCATGCAGGCAGATTGCATTGGAATACCGGGAGCGGATTCTTGACCAATATCGTGCTTTGAAGTTTAATCCGGATGAATTTGCCGTACTTGCCGCACTTACGGTAGGTTATAAGGAGGAGTTGAGCGAAGATATTCGGGAAACTTACTCTGTATCGGGAGCCAGTCATGTACTGGCACTTTCCGGACTTCATATCGGGTTTCTGTATATGATGCTTCTGTTTTTTCTGAAGTGGCTGCCAAGGAATGCTTTTGGTGTGAGACTTTTTCGTGCGGTAGTGATAATTACCGCATTGTGGGGATTCGCTTTTTTTACCGGTCTCTCTCCTTCGGTCGTCCGTTCCGTTATCATGTTTTCACTGTTGGCTTTGTCGGTTTTATCCCGGCGTACAGGTATTTCACTCAATACACTTGCATTGACTGCATGTATCATGTTGGTGGTTCATCCTTTTTGGCTGTTCGATGTAGGATTTCAACTTTCATTTTCAGCAGTTGCAGCTATTCTGTTATTATATCCCTGGCTGTTCCGCCAATTGCCGGTCGGTAATAGCTTGTTAAAGAAGGTATGGGCATTAATGAGTGTTTCGCTTGCTGCGCAGATAGGTACTGCTCCTTTGGTTTTATTGTATTTCTCCAGATTTCCTACTCATTTTTTGTTGACTAATCTGTTGGTAATTCCACTTGTTTCAGGCATCATGTATGCAACGGTCGCATTGCTGGTACTCACCCCTTTTCCTATGCTTTATACAGGATGTTCAGTGGTAGTGAGATCTCTTGTTGATTGGTTGAATACTATGGTCCGTTGGGTGGAACATTTACCGTTGGCATCTATAGATCGTGTCTGGATCTATCCGGCAGAAGCTTTTGCTTTTTATCTGGTCTTGTTGATCGGTATACGTTATAAAGTAGTGCGCAGTTTGAAATGTTTATATGTTTTGGGTATTTGTATCTTGGCTATGGGAAGTTTTCATTGGGTGAGCAGAATGATGGACCGTCCGGTGCAAAGCATTGTTTTCTATAATGTCCGGGGATGTCCGGTGGTGCATTGTATCGAGGCTTGTGGTAAGTCGTGGTTGGCTTATGCGGACAGCATTCCGGATGAAAGACGGCTTTCGCGTGCAGTAGCCGGATATTGGAATAGACTGCATCTGGATGTTCCGGTTGCTATAACAGACAATTTTCATTCGTCCGGTTTTTGGATGCAGGATCATTTGCTTATGTTCGGTAATAAACGTATTTGTATGGTTAGTGACAATCGTTGGCGGAACAAAACCGTTGCTGAATCGTTAAACATAGATTATTTGTATGTATGCAAAGGCTATACAGGGAAGTTGGAGTCATTGGTAGGTTTGTTTCATTGCCGGGAAGTTATTTTGGATTCTTCTCTGTCTGCTTATTATAAAGAGGCTTATAGTGAAGAATGTCGTCGGTTAGGGTTGCATTTTATCTCCCTTTCCGACGAAGGTTCTGTGAGGTTTTTGCTCTAAGTACAAAGATTTATCGTATTTTTGCCAACTCAATATTTATACAAACAAGTTATGCTGACTAAAGTGATTGCTCAGGCTCATATTGATCATTTTACCAAATGGTTTGAACGGGCCGACAAAATAGTAATTGTATCTCATGTGTCACCTGATGGAGATGCCATTGGTTCATCATTGGGATTGTATCATTTTTTGGATTCTCAAGATAAAATTGTCAATGTGATTGTCCCCAATGCTTTTCCCGATTTTTTGAAATGGATGCCGGGTAGTAAGGATATTTTGCTGTATGACCGTTACCAGGAATTTGCCGACAAGCTGATTATGGAGGCAGATGTCATTTGTTGTCTTGACTTTAATGCGCTGAAGCGTATTGATGAAATGAGTGATATAGTGGCCGCTTCACCGGGGCGCAAAATAATGATAGACCACCATCTTTATCCTGAAGATTTTTGCAGAATCACCATTTCACATCCTGAGATTTCCTCTACTTCCGAACTGGTGTTTCGATTGATTTGCCGGATGGGATATTTTAGTGATATCTCCAAAGAAGGAGCCGAATGTATCTATACGGGCATGATGACAGATACCGGAGGGTTCACTTATAACTCTAATAATCGTGAAATATATTTCATCATCAGCGAGTTACTCTCAAAAGGAATCGATAAAGATGATATTTACCGGAAAGTCTATAATACTTATTCTGAAAGCCGTTTGCGTCTGATGGGATATGTGTTATCGAATATGAAGGTGTATAAAGATTACAATTCCGCCCTTATTTCACTGACAAAGGAAGAACAGGGCAAATTTGATTATATCAAAGGGGATAGCGAGGGGTTTGTCAACATACCTCTGTCTATCAAGAATGTCTGTTTTTCTTGTTTTCTACGTGAGGACACTGAAAAGAAAATGATTAAGATTTCTCTCCGTTCAGTAGGTAAGTTTCCTTGTAATCGGTTAGCTGCGGAATTTTTCAATGGCGGCGGGCATCTCAATGCGTCCGGAGGGGAATTTTACGGTACTATGGAAGAGGCTGTAAAAGTGTTTGAACAAGCATTGGAGAAATATAAACCACTTTTGAAAGAATAAAGAGGTAAGTTGACGGTTGGCTCATCGCTCTTCCGTTAAAAGTTGAAAGTCAAAGGTTAAAAGACTTGAACTTTCTGCTTTTAAATCTAAAGATTCGACTAATTTAAAATACATTTGTACGGAATATACTTAAGATACAGAAATGAAAAAACTTCTATTGTTATTTTTTTCCTTGTTAGCCTTTGGATATATGTTCCAGGCTTGCGACAATTCGAAGACTTATGCTGAAATGCTGGATGAAGAGAAAGACGCAGTAAACGCCTTTATTAAAAAATACAATATCCAGACTATTTCCGAGAGTGACTTTGAAGCAAACGGATATAAAACGGATACGACCAAGAACGAATACGTGGCTTTCTCAAACGGAGTCTACATGCAAATTGTGGATAAGGGTATAGTTACCGATAAACCGGAAAATGACTCTATCAAGAATAACAATATTGTAGCCGTACGCTTTGTAGAGCACGACATCAAGGCGAACGATACCACTTGCTTCAATGTGGTGCTTCCCGGTTTCGAAAATTATCCGAATTACTATACTTATCCGGACGTTTTCCGTTATGTGGATAACGGTACTTCAGTAGCCGGTGTATTTACAGAGGGGTCGATGTATGCCAAATATGGTACGACGGATGTTCCTCCCGGATGGCTGCTTGCTTTAAAGTATGTTACCAATTATGCCCATGTGAGAATGATTGTACCTTCGAAGATGGGACATCAGAGTGCAAACCAATATGTAAACCCCTATTTCTACGATATTCGTAAATTTCAGAAAGCATTGAACTAAAACTACTAAATAACCAATTTTCTAAAACAACAACCTATGACTCTAATCAAATCTATCTCTGGTATCCGTGGAACCATTGGCGGAGGCGCAGGCGAAGGACTGAACCCGCTTGACATTGTAAAATTCACGTCGGCTTATGCCACTTTGATTCGCAAAACATGCAAATCAAAAAGTAACAAGATAGTAGTGGGCCGTGATGCCCGCATTTCCGGTGAGATGGTAAAGAATGTCGTAGTCGGTACCTTGATGGGTATGGGCTGGGACGTAGTTGATATCGATCTTGCTTCTACTCCGACAACCGAACTGGCTGTTACAATGGAAGGGGCTTGTGGCGGTATCATTCTGACTGCATCACATAACCCCAAACAATGGAATGCATTGAAATTGCTGAATGAGCATGGAGAATTCCTGAATGCAGCCGAAGGGCAAGAAGTACTTCGTATTGCTGCTGCCGAGGAGTTCGATTATGCGGATGTCGATCATTTGGGATCTTATCGCAAAGACTTGACTTATAATAAAAAACATATTGACAGTGTATTGGCACTCGATTTGGTAGACGTTGAGGCTATCAAAAAAGCTGATTTCACAGTGGCTATCGACTGTGTGAACTCTGTAGGAGGTATCATCCTGCCCGAATTGTTGGAACGTCTGGGGGTGAAACACGTCGAAAAACTCTATTGCGAACCGACCGGAAACTTTGCCCACAATCCGGAACCGTTGGAAAAAAATCTGGGAGATATCATGAACCTGATGAAGGGTGGAAAAGCTGATGTAGCGTTTGTCGTTGACCCGGACGTAGACCGTTTGGCGATGATCTGCGAAAACGGTGTGATGTATGGTGAAGAATATACACTGGTTACGGTGGCAGACTATGTATTGAAACATACTCCGGGCAATACTGTATCCAATCTGAGTTCTACCCGTGCTTTGCGCGACGTAACCCGCAAATATGGTATGGAATACAATGCTTCTGCTGTAGGCGAAGTAAATGTAGTGACCAAGATGAAAGCAACAAATGCCGTGATCGGTGGTGAAGGAAACGGTGGAGTGATTTATCCTGCCAGTCACTACGGACGTGATGCTTTGGTAGGTATTGCATTATTCCTTAGCCATTTGGCACACGAAGGTAAGAAGGTTAGTGAGTTGCGTGCAACTTATCCTCCTTATTTCATTGCCAAGAACCGTGTCGATCTGACTCCGGAAATCGATGTAGATGCCATTCTTGCTAAAGTGAAAGATATCTATAAGAATGAAGAGATCAATGATATTGACGGTGTGAAAATTGACTTTGCCGATAAGTGGGTACACTTGCGCAAGAGTAATACCGAACCGATCATCCGTATATATAGCGAAGCATCGACTATGGAAGCTGCTGAGGAGATCGGGCAGAAGATTATGAACGTAATCAACGAATTGGCTAAGTAAGTCATTTTATAAATATACGAAAGGCTGTATTGGTAACGATGCAGCCTTTTTTTATCATAATATAATCCATCTTTTTTTTAACAAAGTCTATTTTTTTGAAATAATATTTCCCGTTTCTTTGTACCTTCTGTTTTCGGAAATATCATGGGAGAAACCCTTGTCGGATATCGGAAACACTGTCTTTCTTTGAAGAAAGGAGGCTTTAGTGAGACGACTCAAAAACTCAAAACAATTTAATAAGAACATGAAAAAACTGATTCTGCTTCTCATTTTGATTTTTTCGTTGCCTGTTGCAGCACAAAATTTCACAATCGGGAAGAGCACTTTCCTTTTGAATGGCAAGCCTTTTACGGTTAAGGCTGCCGAGTTGCATTATACCCGTATTCCGGCTCCTTACTGGGAGCATCGTATCGAGATGTGTAAGGCATTGGGGATGAATACGATTTGTCTTTATGTATTTTGGAACATCCATGAACAGACTGAGGGACAGTTTGACTTTACCGGACAAAATGATATAGCCGCTTTTTGCCGCCTGGCTCAGAAGCATGGGATGTATGTGATTGTACGCCCGGGTCCTTATGTTTGTGCCGAATGGGAGATGGGCGGACTTCCCTGGTGGTTACTGAAGAAGAAAGATATTGTACTTCGTACACTCGATCCTTATTTTATGGAGCGCACTGCAATCTTTATGAAAGAAGTCGGAAAACAGCTTGCACCTTTGCAAATTACTCGCGGAGGAAACATTATCATGGTGCAGGTAGAAAATGAATATGGTGCTTATGCAGTTGACAAACCCTATGTTTCGGCTATTCGTGATATAGTGAAAAGTGCCGGGTTTACCGAAGTTCCTCTTTTTCAATGTGACTGGAGCAGTACCTTTGATCGGAATGGATTGGACGATTTGCTCTGGACTATCAATTTTGGTACGGGAGCCAACATTGAACAGCAGTTCAAGCGTCTTAGAGAGGCTCGTCCGGAGACTCCATTAATGTGTAGTGAGTTCTGGAGTGGATGGTTTGATCATTGGGGACGCAAGCATGAGACCCGTCCTGCCAAAAGCATGGTGCAGGGTATCAAAGATATGCTTGACCGTAATATTTCATTCAGTCTCTATATGGCCCATGGAGGTACTACTTTCGGGCATTGGGGTGGTGCCAACAATCCGTCTTACTCCGCTATGTGTAGTTCTTACGATTACGATGCGCCTATCAGTGAGCCGGGATGGACTACGGACAAATATTTCCAGCTTCGTGATCTGCTGAGAAATTATCTGCCTGCAGGAGAACAATTGCCTGAGATTCCCGAAGCTTTTCCGGTGATTGAGATACCTGAAGTGGAGTTTACTCAGATTGCTCCCCTCTTTTCCAATTTGCCCGAGGCTAAAGAGAGTATGGATATACAACCGATGGAGGCTTTTGATCAGGGGTGGGGAACGATTTTGTATCGGACTACTTTGCAGGAGCCTGTCGAAAATGGCACTACGATGAAGATCACAGAAGTACATGATTGGGCACAAGTTTTTGCCGATGGTAAATTGTTGGCTCGTCTGGACCGTCGTCGTGGTGAATTTGTCTTGCAACTGCCGGCTTTGAAGAAAGGAACGCGTATCGACATCCTGGTAGAAGCTATGGGACGCGTTAACTTTGATGAGTCGATTCACGATCGCAAAGGTATCACTGAAAAAGTAGAACTTGTCCGTGGAAAGCAATCTGCAGAGTTAAAGAATTGGACGGTTTATAGTTTTCCGGTGGATTATTCGTTTGTGCAAGATAAAAGATATAAAAATGGGACAGCTCAGACTATGCCTGCGTATTATAGGACTACCTTCCGTTTGGATAAAGTTGGCGATACGTTCCTTGACATGAGTACTTGGGGTAAAGGTATGGTATGGGTTAATGGCCTTGCTATCGGACGTTTCTGGGAGATTGGTCCGCAGCAGACACTCTTCATGCCCGGTTGTTGGCTCAAAGAGGGAGAAAATGAAATTATTGTTCTTGATTTGAAAGGCCCTGAGAAAGCATCTATCCGCGGACTGAAGAAGCCCATCTTGGATTGGTTACGCAATGAAGGGGCTTCTACCCATCGCAAAGAGGGTGAACAACTGGACTTGAGTCGGGAAACTCCCGTTGCCGAAGGTACGTTTGTTCCGGGCAACGGATGGCAGGAAGTTTGCTTTGATCGTCAGAGTACCGGTCGTTATTTCTGCCTTGAGGCCCTTTCGGCACAAAAAGGAAAGAAGATAGCAGCCATCGCCGAACTTGATGTACTGGGTGCCGACGGTAAGCCAATTTCACGTGAAAAGTGGAGAATACGCTATGCCGACAGCGAAGAGACACGTAGCGGTAACTGTACGGGAGATAAAGTGTTCGACCTTCAGGAATCCACTTACTGGATGACGGTGGCTAAAGATGCTTATCCTCATCAATTAGTCATCGATCTGGGTGGAGACTATACCGTAACCGGTTTCCGCTATTTGCCCCGTGCCGAAAAGGGATATCCCGGCATGATAAAAGATTACCGGGTGTACGTCAAAGGGGAAGATTTTCAATACTGACAGAGGTATTGTTCTATAGAGAAAGTGAATAGCCGGTTTTATTAGAACCGGAACTATATATTTTAGGTAATATATCCTACTGAAAGTTAGTTGGATAGTGATAGGCTGTGAATGTTATCATTTGACATTCACAGCCTAATTATATTACCCAATTTTCAAGTGACAGAAATGTTTTTTGGTTATTAAAGAGTTGTCACGGGCATTTGATGCCATCATCGAGAGGAACATTCCGGAGAAATATAAGTAAAAGTAAAAGATTTTTTTAGTTATAATACTTTTGGACAGTGATCTTTTTTTCATTACAAACATAGGAATTTCAGCTTTATATGTTTTGTGGATTCATGGAAAAATATCCGGAAAAAGAAATGATAAATAACAAATGTTCTGTATCTTTGACCAAAATATAACTTTAAAACATGATGAACACAAAGTCTTTTTTCATGGTTGCCATTGGCGCATTTGTTTTGGCATCTTGTAATTTAAATCAAGTCGACCAAACAGGTCTGTTAACCGCTTCCGTTCGTGATGCACTTAATTCGCCGGCAACTTTGTCTATTGCTGATGAGATAGAGTCAGTTGAATATATCCCTTTGGAAATGACCAATGATGATGCCTCATTGATAGACGGTGTGGTAGACTTTGCCATCACAAGCAAATACATTTATGTATTGGTGGGCAAGGAAGCCCGTATCGTACTGTTCGATCGTCAAGGACACTTTTTACGTACATTCCTTCGCCAAGGCCAAGGTCCCGATGACTTTAATGGTATGATAGGTTTTATACAGGCTGATGAGGCTGATAATCGTTTCTATGTTATCGGCAATAAGGTTGGCATATATACATTGGAAGGCACGTTTGTGGAAGACCTGCCTGTAAATTCTCCCATTATTTATGCTCATCACCTTGGTAACAAGCGCATTGGTGCCATCGCTATGCCTCTTATGCCGTTTCAGAACGGTAGTTTTGGTATTGGGGTATTTCAAGAGGGCGGTGAGGCGATAATTACCAAAAACGATTTCTATTCGCCGTTGGTACCCCGTGAAGATTCAGGCTTTACTTTTGGAGTAATGGGTTCACCTTCGGATGGGAAGCAGGCGTCAGTCTTGTTTAAAACAGCTAGCAATGATACCATTTACCGTTTGTCGGCAGACACCATACAGCCTGTTTTAGTGGCCGGTCTAAGCAATTCGGATGAAGAGGTTATTCGTGGGCTCAATATTCGCGATATTAAAAGATTCCCTGCTAACGGTGATATTTTTGTAAGTGATATTTTTGAGACGCCTCGCCGTTTTTATCTGCGCATGATGCTGAATGAGAAGTATTATGTGGCTTCGGTGGACAAACACAGTGGAGAAACTGTTGTGGAGCAGTGTGATATCCCTGAGACAAGTGCTTATAACTTGGCTGATATCAATATGCAGTTAGGTATGGTAGGTAGTAAGGGGCATAACCGGTTCCCGGTATGGGGACGTGTCTTAGGAAATAATTTGGTACAGGTTGTTACACCTTATGAGATAGAAACATTTAAAGAACAAACTCAAATTACTGTACCACAAGAATTGCAAAAAAGAAATGCCAATGAAAATCCGATTTTCATCATATATAAGATAAAATAATATTATTAACTGTTTTATTATATCAAACTCTTTGAATAAATTTCAAGTTTTTGGTTTCATTAGATGACAGGAGCATAAACGCCTTATGAAATACGATCGTGTCTCATAAGGCGTTTGTTGTCAGTGGAAAGGAATGCCATTGATATATGCGATAACTATTCCATAGTTAGTCATTGGGACACCTTGTGCTTTAGCTTTGACTATCCGATTCAGGACATGTTTGCGATTGAACATGCAGGCTCCGCAATGAATAATCAGGTCGTAGCAATTCAGGTCCTTAGGAAAATCATTTCCGGAAACAATGTCGATATGCAGTTGCTCTCCGATACGTTTGCGCAACATTCGTGGAAGTTTCACTCTGCCGATGTCTTCGGACAGTGGAGCATGAGTACAGGCTTCGGCTATCAGGACCCGGGAATTTTCTGTCAGTTGGTCGATGATATACGCTCCTTCGGTATAGTAGTCAATGTCTCCCTTGT
>OCAD01001249.1_pt1 | contig 11222 bp, 12 predicted proteins | sample 1538261 | NCBI WGS metagenome assembly OCAD01 (sample SAMEA2580261, study PRJEB22360) | human gut metagenome | biome: human gut; feature: human-associated habitat; material: faeces | place: Denmark | collected 2008/2010
TGAGGAGGATGACGCCTGTGCGCTTCCCAGCCTCCTCCGCGGCGGCCCGCTCCCGGGCCCGGAAGCCGGACTCGCCTTCACGCTGGAAGATCTCCGGGATGGAACAGCCGGCGGTGGTTTCGATCATCTGGTCCAGATCCACGGCCTCCCGGCCGGTGAGGCGGGAGAGCGCCTCCCCCACCGTGGTCTTGCCACTGCCGGGCATGCCGATCAGGATGAGGTTGGTCATCTCCCGCCGGAGCTGAACCAAAATCCGCTCATTCTCACCGGCGGGAATGGACCTGTTGAAGAACCGCTCCTCTGCCGCCACCGCCTGGGCCACCAGCATGGGCAGTCCGTCAGAGCAGGGGATGCTCCGCGCCTCCGCCTGCAGCAGCAGGGCCGTGCGCCGGGGATTGTAGATGACGTCCAGCACCCCCTGACAGACCGGAAATACGGACAGGTCCACGGGAGACTGGCCGTTGCCGGGGTACATGCCCACCGGAGTGGCGTTCACCAGGATCTCCGCGTCAGCGTGGCGAGAGAGGTTGTCATAGTTGTCCGGACCGAAACGGGATACCACCACAACCTCCGCCGCGCCCCCCTGCCCATGCTCGGGGCGGCGGTCGGGGCCGTCAGAGACGCCCCGCCGCTGCCCAAAATCACGACTTTTTTCCCTGACAGGGAGATACCCGCCCGGCAGGCCATATAGAGGAACCCGTCGATGTCCGTATTATAGCCCACCAGCTTGCCGTCTGCGCACCGGACGATGGTGTTGACGCTGCCGATGGCCTCCGCCGCCGGGTCGATCTCATCGCACAGGGGCATCACGTCCCGCTTGTAGGGGATGGTGACGTTCAGGCCGCCGATGTCCTTCCGGTGAAGAAAGGGAGCCAGTCCATCCGGCTCCAGCTCGAGAAGGCGGTAGGCGCCGTTGCCCAGGGCGGCATGGATGGGGACGGACCAGCTGTGGCCCAGCTTCCGGCCCAGCAGGCCGTAAATCCGCTCATCCATGGCTCAGACTTCCGCGTAGTTGCCCAAGAACTGGAACTCGGCACAGCTGCGCTCCATCTCCTCCAGCATGGCCAGGACGCTGGGATCCTGGACGGAGGCGTCCAGCTCCAGGAAGAAAACAAACTCAAAGTCACTTCCCGCCACGGGGCAGGACTCCAGCTTCGTCATGTTGATGTCCAGTGCCGCCAGCTTGGAGAGGATTTCATACAGGGCGCCGGGCCGGTTGTCAAAGGCGATAATCAGGCTGATCCGGTTGGCGCCGGCATAGATCACCGGATCCTTGGTGATGCAGATGAACCGGGTGTAGTTGTTGTCGCTGTCCTGGATGCTGTCGTTGAGGCAGGTCAGGCCGTACAACGCCGCGCAGGGGTGGGAGGAAATGGCGGCGGCGTGGCGGTCGCCCTTCTCCGCCACCATCTTGGCGGCCATGGCGGTGTTGTCGCAGGGGATGACACGGACGCCGTTGAGGCTGTTCAGGAACTTGCTGCACTGGCCGATGGCCTGCTCGTGGGAGTAGATCTCCGTGATGTCCTCCATCTTCACGCCGGGCAGCGTCAGCAACTCGTGCCGGATGCACAGCCGGGTGGACCGGACGATGGAGAGGTTGTGGTCCTGCAGCAGCTCGTACACCGCCCGGACGGAGCCGTTGGAGCTGTTCTCAATGGGCAGCACACCGAACCTGCACAGGCCGGACTCCACAGCGGACACCACAGCCTGGAAGGTCTTCACATACACGATGTTGCCCCGGGGCAGCAGCCGGTCACAGGCCACCTGGGAGTTGGCCCCCTCCACGCCCTGACAGGCCACCAGGCCCGTCTGGGGAAAGACCGAGGTACCGGCCTCCAGAGAGGCGCGGACTTGGGCGGCCACCTTGGTGGGGGCGGAGATCAGCTCTGCCTGCCGGGACCGGGCCAGCTCGAACAGGGTGGAGAACAGGTGGTAGGCATACCGCTCCCGCTCCCCGGATTTCTCCGTCACCTTGGCCAGGATGGCCCGCTCCCGTTCTTTGTTCAAAATGGGCAGATGGTGCGCATTCTTGTAGGCAGCCACCTCGTCGGACAGGTCCATGCGCTGCAGGAACAGGTCCAGCAGCTGCTCGTCCACTGCGTCGATCTTCTCTCGAATCTCAGAAAGTTCCATGATGTCCCTCCAATAATAAATCTAACAGCACGGCGGCAGTAACCGCCTCCACCACCGGGACCGCCCGGTGGGCAATGCAGGGGTCGTGCCGCCCGTGAATCACAAGCTCCGCATTCTCTCCGGCGGACAGGCTGACCGTCCGCTGGGGCTGGGCGATGGACGGTGTGGGCTTCATGGCCGTCCGCAGGACGATGGGCATTCCGCTGGTGATGCCCCCCAGAATGCCGCCCGCGTGGTTGGTCTCTGTCTGCACCCGGCCGTCCTCCATCACAAAGGGGTCGTTGTTTTCGGACCCCCGGGACCGGGCGGCGGCGAAGCCGTCCCCAAACTCCACGCCCTTCACGGCGGGAATGCCGAAGAGGGCGGCCAGCCGGTTTTCCACGCCGCCGAACATGGGCTCCCCCAGTCCGGCGGGAAGGCCCGTGGCGGCACACTCAACGACGCCTCCCACAGAATCCAGATTTTTCCAGGCCTCCAGAATCAGCGCCTGCATCCGCTCCCCCGCCTGGTCGTCCAGCACCGGGAATGGCTTGGCAGCCACGGCGTCAAACAGCTCCTTCGTGGGCCGCAGGGGGAATAATGCATCCGCCACCGTCCCCACGGACTGGAGGTGGGCCCCTACGTATACGCCCCGGCGGGAGAGAATCTGCTTGGCGATGCCGCCGGCGATACACAGGGGCGCCGTCAGCCGGCCGGAGAAGTGGCCGCCGCCCCGCATGTCCGCCTGCCCGCCCCACTTGACAAATGCAGTGTAGTCTGCGTGGCCGGGCCGGGGCTTGTCCTGCAGGGCATCATAGTCCGATGAGTGCTGGTCTCCATTTTCGATGACCGCGCACAGAGGGGCTCCACAGGTGACGCCGTTTTCCAGGCCGGAGAGGAACACCGGCGCGTCGGCCTCCCTCCGGGCGGTGGAAAGGTGGCTCTTCCCCGGCTTCCGCCGGGCCAGGAAGGCGTTCAGCTCCTCCAGGTCGATGGCCTCCCCGGCGGGCAGGCCATCCACCACCACGCCGATGGCCCTTCCATGGGATTGGCCGAAGACAGAGATTTTCAGGAGACTGCCGAATTCAGAGGACATGGATATCACCTCCCAGGTTCTTGTACACCTCCCAGAAATCCGGGTAGGACTTCTGCACGCATTGGGCCCCCAGCACCGTGACGGGGCCGGTACAGGCGGTGGCGGCGATGCCTTCCTGGGTTGTGCCGCCCCCCTGGCCTATCCGGTGGTCGTTGGCGCAGTCCACCATGCCGCCGGTGAGCGTCCCGCCGTGGACTGTCAGAAAGTCCGGCCCCTCCTCCGCCCGTCCGCCCAGGGCGGTCAGCAGGGCGGCGGTGGTGGAAAGCCGGTCGCTCTCCTTCATCCGCAGCCGGGCAGCGTTCACAAACCGGGTGGTACCGGAGCGGGCCGCCGCCATCACCGCCAGAGGCGGCAGCAGGTCGGGGCATCCGGAGACATCGATCTCCGTGTCCCCCGGCCGGGCCAGCCGCCAGTAAAGTTCGCTGACTGCCTTGTCCCCCTGCGCAGAGTCGGGATTCAGGCCCCGGATGTCCACACGGCTGTCCAGGAAATCGGCGGCGTACCAGAACCCCGCCTGGGACCAGTCCGCCTCCGCCGTGGCCTCAAAGGACTGGTAGGTCTGGCCGCCAGGGACGAAGAGCGTGTTTTCGTCCAGCCACCGGCTGGTGACACCGGCAGCGGCCTGAGCCTGCCGGGTCATCTCCAGGTAGTCCCGGCTCTCCAGGGGTGTGGTGGACACCAGGGTAGAGTCTCCCTCCAGCAGGGGCATGACGAACAGCAGCCCTGTGAAGAACTGGCTGGATACGTTGCCGGGCAGGCGGTATGTCCCCGGGTCCAGGGCCAGGGTACCGTATCCCCGACCGCCGTTTACGGTGAGGACGTTGTCCGCCAGCTTCCAGGCGATGCCCTTCTCCCGGAACAGGTCCTCGTAGGGCTTCAGCGGGCGCTCCATCAGCCGGCCTCGGCCGGTGAAGGACGCCTCTCCCTGTATCAGCAGGCCCACGGGGATCAGGAAGCGCAGGGTAGAGCCCGATTCCCCGCAGTCCAGCAGGGCATAGGGAGGTGCGATGACGATGCCGTTTCCCAGTCCGTGGACCCGGAGGGTGCCATCCGGCAGATCCTCCATCCCGGCACACATGGCAGACAGGCACCGGCGGGTGGCCCGGATGTCCTGGGAGTCCGCCAGGCCGTGGATGACGCTGATCCCGCCCCTGAGAGCAGCGGCGATCAGCAATCGGTGGGCCTGAGACTTGCTGGAGGGCGGCGTCACGGCGCCGGAGAGTTTTTTCGGGGTGATTTGAAGGTCCATTTACGCCTCCAGTCCTGCCCGGATGATGGGCAGCAGGTCCGCTACCGGGACCTTCCGCAGCTCGCAATGGCCGATCTTCCGGGGGACCACCAGGGTGATATCCCCACCGGCGCGCTTCTTGTCGGAAAGGGCTGCCTCCGCCAGGGCTTCAGCAGAGTAGTCTGTCCCGGTGGGCAGGCCATTTTTAGAAAGGCAGGCGGTGATTCGCGCCGCCAGGGACTCCTCCGTCCAGCCCAGGGCCTCCGCAGCCCGGGCGATGACGGCCAGCCCCGCCGCCACGGCGTGGCCATGGGGGATAACATAGCCGCTGCACTTCTCGATGGCGTGGCCCACAGTATGGCCCAGGTTCAAAAGCTTCCGCTCCCCCTGCTCCTTCTCGTCCCGCTCCACCACGCCGGCCTTGTAGGCGACGCACCGGGCGATGACCTCGCCGGGGTCGGCGGTGAGGGTGCCGTCCTCAAACAGGGCGAACAGGGCTTCGTCAGAGAGCACGCCGGTCTTGACGGCCTCGGCGGCCCCGTCGGCAAACACGTCGGGGGGCAGGGTCTTCAGGCAGTCCGTGTCGCAGATCACGGCGGCAGGCTGGCAGAAGGCCCCGGCCAGGTTCTTCCCGGCGGTCAGGTCCACGGCGGTCTTACCCCCCACGGAGGAGTCCACCGCCGCCAGCAGGGTGGTGGGCAGCTGGACATACCGGATGCCCCGGAGGTACACGGCGGCAGCAAAGCCCGCCATGTCCCCAGTGACGCCGCCGCCCAGGGCGGCCACGCAGTCCGTGCGGGTCAGATGCTCCGACGCCAGGAACTCCAGCAGCTCTGTCAGGGTGGAGAGATTCTTGCGCCCCTCCCCGGAGGGGAAGATATGGGAGCAGACGGCAAAGCCCGCGTCCTCCAGAGCGGCGGTGACGGTGTCCAGGTACAGGGAGGCCACGGTGTCGTCGGCCAGAACGGCGATCCTCCGCTGTCCCAGCAGCGCGGCCAGATAGTCCCCGCACCGGCCAAGCAGGCCGCTGCCAATGCGCACATCATAGGGCGGCCGGACCCGGACGGGAATGGTTCGGATGGAGTCAAACATCGAAAAACTCCTTTTATAGAATCATGTCGCGCAGCGGCGCCGGAAATAGGTCAGTTGCCGCCGGCGGTGGCCTTCAGCTCCCGGCCCTCCTTCAGCAAATCGTGCAGCCGCTGAGTATCCTTGGCCCGCAAGGCGTTGCGGTAGTCCGTCAGGTGGCCGATCAGCTCTTCCAGCTCGGCGGTGAGGAAGTCCTCATCGTCCAGAAACAGCTCTGTCCACATGTCCTCATCCAGACGGGCCACCCGGGTCATATCCTGAAAGCTGCCGGCGGAAAAGCCTCGGCGCTTCTGGGCCTCCGGCGACTTCACATAGGCGCTGGAGACGATATGGGCCAGCTGGGAAGTAAAGGCGATGATGCGGTCGTGCTCCTCCGGCGTTGAGAAGGTGAGGCCCGCAAAGCCCAGGTCCAGAAAGAAGGCCTTCAGCGTCTCCAGCAGCCGCATGTCCGTCCGCTTGTCCGGCGTCAGGATCATAGATGCTCCCACGTACAGGTCCTCTGCGGAGGCGGTGAAGCCGCCCCGCTCCTTACCGGCCATGGGGTGGCCGCCGATGTAGGAGAAGCCGCGTTCCTCTGCGATGGGGGCGATGGCCGCCACCACGGTCCGCTTCACGCCGCACAGGTCTACCAGAATGGCGGACTTGGCGATCTGCGGCGCGTGCTGCCGGACCCACTCGATGGCGGCGCCGGGCCGGATCGCCACCAGGATCAGATCCGCCTGGGGCAGGTTCTCCTCCGTCAGGGGGGCGTCGATGGCGCCGCACATCCGGGCCATGGTCATGGTCTCCGCGTTCAGGTCTATGCCCCAGACGGTGTGGCTGGTGCGGTTCTTGATGCTCTTGGCCATGGACCCGCCGATGAGGCCCAGGCCGACGATGGCAACATTCATGTCTTACTCCTCCACCGTCTTCATAAAGTCATGGAGCTTCAGCAGCTTCTTCGCCAGGCCGTCGAACACCTCCGGCTTCAGGGACTGGGGGCCATCGCACAGGGCATGGGCCGGGTCGTTGTGGACCTCGATCAGCAATCCGTCGGCACCGGTGGCCACGGCGCCCATGGCCAGGGGATCTACCAGCCAGCTCTTGCCGGTGGCATGGCTGGGATCGATGATGATGGGCAGGTGGGTCAGCTTCCGCAGCACGGGGATGCAGGCCAGATCCAGGGTGTTGCGGGTGTAGCTCTCAAAGGTGCGGATACCTCGCTCGCAGAGGATCACATTCTCATTGCCGCCGGCCATGACGTACTCGGCGCTCATCAGCCACTCCTCGTAGGTGGCGGACATGCCCCGTTTGATCATGACGGGCTTGTCCTGATGGCCCACGGCCTTGAGTAGGTCGAAGTTCTGCATGTTCCGGGCGCCGATCTGGATCACGTCCACATCCTTGAAGAGGGGCAGCTGGCTCAGGTCCATCAGCTCCGTCACGATGGGGAGGCCGGTCTCCTGCCGGGCCACCTTCAGGTACTCCAAACCCGTGGCCCCCAGGCCCTGGAAGGAGTAGGGAGAGGTCCGGGGCTTGAAGGCGCCCCCCCGCAGCATGGTGGCGCCGCTGGCCTTCACCGCTTTGGCAATGGCCACCACCTGCTCCTCGCTCTCCACAGAGCAGGGACCCGCCATCAGGGTCAGATTGCCGCCGCCGATCTGGGTGTTGCCCACCTGCACCACCGTGTCCTCCGGGTGGAACTTCCGGTTGGCATTCTTGTAGGGCTCCTGGACCCGTTTCACATCCTCCACGATGTCCAGGGCGGCAATCAGGTCGATGTCCAGCTGGCTGGTATCACCCACCAGTCCTAAGATGGTGTGGGCCTCGCCGATGCTGGTGTGGATGATGATCCCCTTTTCCTGGAGCCAGGCGATCAGGCTCTCCAGCTGGTCCCGGTTGGGGTTTTGTTTCAGAACGACGATCATACTGTATTCCTCCTAAAAATGATGGGGCTGGTACAAAAAAGACCCGCAGCCGGTTCGGCTGCGGGTCGTCATGCACTGATAGCCTTTTCCTGGCGTCAGACACGATCACACACATTTTCAGCCAAACCGAAATAAGCCTTACCATAAAAATAGGTAAAGCTAAAGTAACGGTATTCGGCAGAACGGGTGATGTTGGTCATGACTGGGTTCCTTTCCGAGTCCTTTGATAGTTTCAGGATAACACCAGAAAAAGCAAATGGAAATTGACAATGATTCCAAAGAATGCGCCGAAAGGGAAACCGCTGCTGTGCGCTTTTCCCAAAACAGGGTTCAGACAGCCGCTGCGGCGCTGGCAGGCAGGCAGCCGGCCATCAGCAGGGAGGTGGCCTTCAGGATGAACTGCACATCCTTGCGCATATCGGCCACGCCGGCCATGTACTGCCGGTGCAGCTCCTGAAGGGCGTCCGCCACGTCCTGACGGAACTTCTCCCGACGAAGGGCGCGGGTGGCCAGATACTCCTCCAGATAGGCCCGCAGGTCCGTCTCATACTGGTGGTGGCAGAGCATACTGTCGGGATAATTCTCGTTATGGGGATAGGTGAACGCATCCGCCAGATAGTGGGTCAGTTTGCCCAGGGTGTAATACTGCCAGATGGTCCAGCGCTGGCGGCGCTGGAGCCGGGAGATGCGGGAGTAGATGTAGTGCTGGGAGTTGGAGTAGTTATGCCCCCGGAACTTATAGGCCCGCAGGGAGCCCTTCAAATAGGTCAGGGGGTTGCAGTCCGGCTGAAAGGAGCCGAACAGGAAGGCGAGCTCGAATCGTCTGGCCTGAAATCCCTGGGTATTCTCCAGCAGGGTGGCGGCCAGCAGTTTGTGACTGCGTTTCTGCAAGATGCACCTCCATGGAAAAAATCAAGAACAACGCCAGTATAGCACGGCGAAGCGGCCGGGCGCAAGCAGAAAAAAACAAAATTTCTATTAACTCGTCCGCGGAAAAGAGGATTGTGCGGAAGCGGAATGTGCGGTACAATAGACGGGAAAGGGAACCGGCGGCCGCGGCCCCCACGGCGGGCTGTACAAACCGCCGGAGACACCGCCCCGCAGAGGGGCGCGGCAAAGGAGAATGACGATGACAGAACTGACACCCATCCGCCGGGGACGCTGCGCGGGAGCGGGCAACTGGCAGACCCAGTATCAGGCCCTGCAGATGACCGCCCGGGAGGCGGCGGAGCTGATCCGGGACGGGGACACGGCGGCCTTCGCCGCCATGTCCAACTGGCCCTGGGAGCTGGACGGGGCGCTGGCGGAGCGCCTGCTGGAGACCGGCGGCCATATCGCCATCTACGGGCACTTCATCCCCGCCGGGACCCGGCTGCTGACGCCGGAGCTGGCCGGACAGGTGACTTATGACTCCAACTTTTACGGCGTGGAGCGGGGCCTGGAGCCCATGGGCAACGTCCATTACGCCCCCTCCAACCTGAGTCAGACGCCCGCGTGGCTCCTGGCCCGGCGCCCCCGGGTGGCGGCGCTGACCTGCTCGCTCCCGGATGAGAACGGGTGGATGAGCCGCTCCCTGTGGGGCACGGCCCTGAGCCGGAAGGTGCTGGAGCAGTGCGAGCTGGTGCTGGCGGAGGTGAACCCCCGAATGCCCAATATTCCCAGTGATGGGGAGGCCCACACCCGCATCCATGTATCAGAGGTGGACGGGATCATCGAATCCAGCCGTCCTCTGGTAGAGACGCCCATCGCAGCGGGAAACGAGACGGACAGCCGCATCGCGGGCTACATCGCGGATCTGGTGCCAGACGGCGCCTGTATCCAGCTGGGGCTGGGAGGGCTGGCCAATACTGTGGGCGAGTGTCTGGCCCATGCGGGAAAGCGGGATCTGGGCGTCCACACAGAGATCCTGAGCACCGGCGTCATGGAGCTGATGCGCCGGGGCGTGGTGAACAACAGCCGCAAACAGACCTGCCCGGGGCGGAGCGTATACGCCAACATGGTGGGCGGGCCGGAGCTGTGGGCCTTCGCCCATGAGAATCCCGCCTTCTGCCAGAAGGAGATCGACTGGGTGAACGATGCCCGGAACATCGCCCGGAACGACCATGTGGTCTCCATCAACAACGCCATGGAGATCGACCTCACCGGCCAGGTGAATGCCGAGAGTATCGGCCCCCGGCAGTACTCCGGCACCGGCGGACAGCTGGAGTGGGTGGTAGGCTCCCAGTGGTCCAAGGGCGGAAAGAGCATCCTGGCCCTCCGGTCCAGCTACCGGGACAAGGCGGGGGTCCTCCACTCCAAAATCGTGCCGCAGTTGGCCCCCGGCAGCGTGGTGACCACCCCCCGCACCTGCGTCCAGTATGTGGTGACGGAGTTCGGCGTGGCGGATCTGAAATACAAGAGCACCGTGGAGCGGGCCCGGGCGCTGATTGCCATCGCCCACCCGGACTTCCGCCGGGAGCTGGAGCGGCAAATGCCCCTCTGAGTCCCCCGGCCTCCTGTGGATGCTTGGATGACCTGGACAAGGTCCCGCTCTTTCCCAGCGGGGCCTTGTACTGTTTTGCCGAATTTTGCGGCGGCGGCAGAAAAAGGAGCCGGAAGGATTTGACATTCCCCGGCCGTCTCCGTAGAATAAAAAAGTTGAAAAGAATCCGCGCCCTTGTGTGAATACGGCGCAGAGTAACGCGGCGGGGGACCGCCGGGAGAGGCGGTTCACTTTGAAACTTCTAACGCAGATCGGCATCATCTTCGGCATCTGCTGGATCAGCACCTGTATTGAGCGGGTGCTGCCCTTCACCCTGCCTGCCAGCATCATCGGGATGCTGCTGCTTCTGGCGCTGCTGCTGGCACGCGTCATCAAGACAGAACACATCCGGGAGAAGTCGGACTATCTGCTGGGGAATCTCCCCTTCTTCTTCATCCCGGCCAGTGTCAGCATCATCAACTATGCAGATGTGTTACGGGAGAACCTGCTTGCCCTGGTGGTCGTCTGCGCGGTCTCGCTGATTGCCACCTTTGCCGCTACAGTGGGAGCGGTGCGGCTCACCTGCCGCCTGCTGGAGAGGGGGAAGCGGAGATGAGCGCGCTGTGGGAGTCCCCCTTTTTCGGGGTGACGCTGACGATCCTGGCTTACTGGGCAGGCTGCAAAATCCAGAAGCGGACCGGGCTTGTGATCTGCAACGGCCTGGTGCTGGCGGTGATGATGATTATCGCGGTGCTGGCGGTGTTTGACATTCCCTATGCAGCGTACAACGCCGGCGGCAGCCTCATCAACCTCTTTCTGGGGCCGGCCACGGTCTGCCTAGCGGTGACCATCTATGCCCAGATCGACCTGCTGAAAAAGAACCTGCTGCCCATCCTGGCGGGATGCGCGGCCGGGGCGGTGACTTCGGTCCTCAGCATCTGGGGCCTGTGCCGCCTGTTCGGCCTGGACCGGACACTGACCGTCTCCCTCCTTCCCAAGTCCGTCACCACACCCATCGCCACCGCCATTGCGGAGGGGCAGGGCGGCATTGTCTCCATCACCGTGGCGGCGGTGATCTTCACCGGCATCCTGGGCAACCTGTGCGCCCCCGCGCTGGCACGCCTCTTCCGGGTGAAGGATCCGGTGGCGGCAGGGCTGGCCATCGGCGCCTGCAGCCACGCCATGGGCACCGCCCGCGCCCTGGAGCTGGGGGAGACGGAGGGGGCCATGAGCGGCCTTGCCATCGGCCTCTGCGGCCTCGCCACCACTATTTTGGCGCTGTTCTTCGACGTGCTGGTGTAACAAATGAATCCAAGAGGGCCCCGGCCG
>OCAD01001268.1_pt1 | contig 10973 bp, 9 predicted proteins | sample 1538261 | NCBI WGS metagenome assembly OCAD01 (sample SAMEA2580261, study PRJEB22360) | human gut metagenome | biome: human gut; feature: human-associated habitat; material: faeces | place: Denmark | collected 2008/2010
CTTCAGCAACCGCGTCGCGGCAGCGCCCGACTCCGGGCACAAGAATGCCTCATCCAGCAGCATCAGCGAACGGTGGTCCACGCCCATGCCATGCACGAACACCACGGGCAACCCGTCGCCCTCGGTCACTGCATATGCCTGCGGTTGAGTCATCACACGGTCCTTTCCACCGGTATCATCCGTCGCGCTTCGCGGCGCAACGCTTTACGATACCGTCGCCGTGCGATGTTTCGCCGAACGCCGGTGCCGGCACACAAGCCGCCGCCGGCACAGTTCAGCCGCGGCGGGCGAGTTGCACGGCGGTGCCGGACGCGGTGACCATCAGCATGCCGTTGTCGGCACCAAGCACCTCGTAGTCGATGTCCACACCGACCACGGCGTGCGCACCCATTGCCTCAGCCCGCTGCTGCATCTCAAGAATCGCCTCGTTGCGCGCCTTCATCAGCTCCTCTTCATAGCCCTGGCTGCGTCCGCCGAACATGTTGCGCAGGCCGGCGCCGATATCCTTGAACATGTTGACGCCGGAAATCACTTCACCGAACACGATGCCCTGATAGCTATTGATGACGTAACCGTCGACCGACGGCGTGGTGGTGACGAGAATCATGATATGACCGCCTTTGGTTTGACTACGATTGACATCTTCAGTCTAGCGCCGAGCAGGTGAATCGTCCCGTCCTGTAGGTGGGCAGGACGGGAATTGATATAGGGATGTTTTTTCGAGGACCGGCGCAAACTGGCCGGCGGGAGCGGTACCGTCGCGTCCTGGCGCACCGAGTTCGGCGAGCCCATCAAGCACTGCGATGGAGGCCGGATCGTCGGGACCATCATCGACGACGATGGCGCAATCGGGACGAATCGTCTGGGCGAGCGCAGATTCGACTGCTTCACGGATGAGCGCTCCCTGATTGCAGCTGGTGATCACCACCGTGACAGCAGAGGGCGCGGCGGGCTTCAATGCTGCTTCCATAATCGCAATTCCAACAAGCGAGGCGAGAGTAGAGTGGAAGCGCGAGATATCCAGCGACAGACAGGATCAGTCATGATCAGCGCAGACGCCATCACATCGAGAACGTTCACCACAGTGCGGTTCAAGGAAGGGTATAGCGCCAGAGAGGTCGACGACTTCCTTGACGAAATCGTCGACCGCATGGCGACCGACGACCACTCGCTCGCAAGGCGCATCAAGGAGAAGACCTTCAGCAATGTGCGTTTCAGAGAGGGATACGACATCGACGAAGTCGACGATTTTCTCGATGAGGTGGCCAGAGGACTGGAAGGTGACGCGGGCGCGAGCACGGGCGCGAGCACAGCCAGCGCAGCCGCAGCGATTCCGGATCCGCATGAGACCGTCGCACCGGAGCCGGGCACGAGCTACACGAGCGACGCGAATCTTGCGGCCCCTTCGTCCGACAGCAACGCGGCGCAGCTGCCATGGTGACGGTTGTGCTGGCGTCTCGCTGAAGGATCGCGGGCAGCCGACCTCCAACCGCGGCGCCGCGGTCATACCTGCTGGTGGTGGTATTTGCCGAGCGGTTTGTGTCAAACTTTCAGTAGCTGAAACTTCCGACAGCAATTGCAATCACTTCACATGCCACTCATGACACCCGTCCGCACAATCGCATTATCAAACGCCGCCGTTGTATCCCGGGTAACCATGGACTCTCATGCCAAGATCATCAACGTTGTGGGTGCGGCGATCGTACGCGATGGAGCGGTGTTATGCGCGCAACGCGGACCGGGAAAATCTCTCGCCGGATATTGGGAATTCCCCGGCGGGAAAATAGAGCCTTACGAGACGGCTCGTCAGGCATTGCATCGGGAGATCGAAGAAGAACTGCTCTGTGAGATCGAGGTCGCCGATGAGGTGTGCACCAGCGAGTACGCCTACGACTTCGGCACGGTCCGACTCATCACATTCATTTGTCACCTAATCAACGGCATGCCACGGCTGACCGAGCACACGGACATCCGTTGGCTGGATCCTTCCGCAATGCCACAGCTGAATTGGGCTCCGGTCGACCGTACGGCCGTCGGCATCATCGCAGGCATGCGCTTCCTCACCCAGACAACGTCGGACACCTCCGAGGAACCGAGCCGGCCATGAATACGCGAGAATCACTCAACCCGCAGTCAGACCTCAAAACCGATGCCACGCATTCCGTGCTGGAAAGCGTCATCTCCGGACTGATCGAACCCCGGCAGGACGCCCCCGAAAGCTATAAGCCAACGCTGATTTCGAACCGCCCAGGCGACCTCACCATGCATGATGGAATCAGCGATGCGCTCACGAACAGCGATTCCTTCGACATCTCCGTCGCCTTCGTCTCTCCTGATGCCATACTCAGTTTGTTCGAGGACTTCCGCAGTCATCATGCCAATGCGCCCGAGCAGGTCAGCAGACTGATCACGTCGACGAAGAATCATTTCAACGACCCACGCGCTTTCTGGGAACTGCTTCACCTACAGCGGACGGCAGGCGTGGACGTCCGCGTGTGGGCAGGCTCCGACTCTTCAGTATCAGTCGCTCAAGGGCAGCCGTTCCATCCCAAAGGATACGTATTCTCGCGCCGCATGCGCAACGGCACCCCGTACTACGACCTGTTCGTCGGCAGTTCGAATCTTACCGGCGCCGCATTGAACACTCAACGCGAATGGAATCTCAAGGTCTCATCCCTCGCCAATGGCGAACTGGTCGCGCAGGTGCGAGATGAAATCGACTCACAGATCGCCGATTCCAAGCCGCTCACCGAGGAATGGATCAAACAGTATGAGGAGGATTTCAAGAAGTACGCGCCGCCACGGCGCGACATTCTGAAGTCCCTCGAAGGCCGTGAGATCCAGCCGAACGCCATGCAGAAAGAAGCCCTCGCGAGCCTGAAGAAACTACGCGAGAAAGGGGAGCATCGTGCGATCATCGTGTCGGCCACGGGAACAGGCAAAACCTATCTTTCCGCGTTCGACGTGCGTGAGTACCGGCCCCGGCGCATGCTGTACATCGCCCAGCAGCAAATGATCCTCAAAGCGGCGATGAAATCCTACCAGAAGGTGCTCGGTTGTCCGCAATCCGAGCTGGGACTGTATACCGGCACCAGCAAACAACAGGATCGGCGCTACGTGTTCGCCACGGTGCAGACCATGCGTCAGCCGGAGGCCCTGGCGCAATTCGCCTCTGACGAGTTCGACTACGTTCTTGTCGACGAAGTTCATCATGCGGGCGCCGAAGGGTATCAGCGCGTCATCGACCATTTCAGGGACGCCGACTTCATGCTGGGCATGACCGCCACACCGGAACGCACCGATGGCATCAACATCTTCGAGTTGTTCGGCCACAACATCGCCTATGAGATCCGGCTACAGAAGGCTCTGGACGAAAACATGCTCTGCCCGTTCCATTATTACGGCGTCGCAGAATATCTCGGTTCCGACGAGGACCCGGACCAGGACATGCACCGCCTCGATGTTTCACAGGGGCTCGACGCGAAGGAGTCGAAACAGCTCAAATACGAGATCGGGCAGCTCGCCACCGAGCAGCGCGTGCGCTATATCATCGACAAGCTGCAGGAATACGGGCAATTCGGGATCCCCGTCACCGGGCTGGTGTTCTGCAGCAGGCAGGAGGAGGCGCACGAGCTGTCCCGCTTGTTCAACGAGCATTGGAACCAGCAAGCGGAACGCCCCTATCGCACGGCAGCGGTGACCAGCAAAGACGTCAACGGCAAGCCGTTATCGCAGGAAAAACGCGACGAATACGTCCGGCAGCTCACCGACGGCGAACTCGACTACCTGTTCACCGTCGACATGTTCAACGAAGGCGTCGATATCCCCGCCGTCAACCAGATCGTGATGCTGCGCAGCACAGAGTCCAGCATCATATTCACCCAGCAGCTTGGCCGCGGACTGCGCAAGTTCCCGTACAAGGACAGCGTCGTGGTCATCGATTTTATCGGCAACTACAACAACAACTACCTGATCCCCGTGGCCCTGTACGGCAACACCGGTGACCGCGACCGCGCGCGCAAGAACCTGCAGCGCAAATCGATCGGGTTGTCCTCCATAAGCTTCGACCCGATCGCCAAGGAACGCGTGCTGAAATCACTGGACACCGCCAACTGGTCCGAAATGAAGAAGCTATCGGAACAATACCGGCAGGTGCGATACGAGCTCGGCCGCATTCCGATGCTCATGGATATCTACGCCTACGATCCTTCCTTGCCGTATACATTGGCCACGAAGCGCAGCAACTACCTCGATTTCGTGCGATCGCGCGAGAAGAGCCTCGGCGGCGGCAAGAACCACGAGACAACATTTGAGGATCAGCTGGACCCGGTAACCGACACCGAAGACGCGGTCCTCAAGATGGCCACGGAATTACTGCTGCCCGGGCTGCGCCCTCATGAGTTGGCCATCCTCGAACGGCTGTGTCGGCTTGCCGAAGAGCGCCTGGATGACGAGACTCCTGTCAGCTGGAACGCATCCGCGCCAATCAGTCGAGATGCGCTGCTTGATGCGATCCGTGCGGACTTCCCACAGGCTGATCTCTCGGATGCGCAGTTCGACTCCGCTATCAGCGTGCTTGACTACTCATACTTCACCGGACCGAATCGCAAACGTTTCGGGAACCTGCCACTGGTGGAGACGCTGGCCGACGATGATCAGGGCGAACCGGCCTATCGTTTAAGCTCCGGCTTCGTCAACATGCTCGCCGAAAATCGCACGTTCCGCATCTTTCTCGCAGACACGCTGCGCACCGGTCTGGCCAATTGCCGAGACCTGTTCCAGGAGGCGCAGAGCCGGCGACGCGCTTTCGACCATGCATTCCTGTATGAGCGCAAATACTCCATGGCCGACGTCATGCGACTGTGCGGATGGAAGAAGGAGAACACGCCTCAGAACGTAGGCGGGTACCTGCTCGACAAAGACACCAACACCATGCCCATCTTCGTGAAGTACGCGGCCAGCCAATACGAAGACGAGTTCCTGAACGCACAGGAGATGAAGTACTTCAGCAAGAACGGGCGCACCCCGCAATCTCCCGAATTCCAGTGGGCGCTGAGCGGTGTGGGACCGGACTGGGGCCGTACGCATTTCGTTCCGCTGTTCGTCATGCGCAAGGCGGAAGAGGCCGACGGCAAATACTATTACGTCGGGCACGTCGCCGCGTTTGACAATCCGACGCTCACCACCAAGCCGAACGCGGCCGGAGACGGTACGGTGAAGGTCACGCTCTCCACACTGAGACTTGCGCGGCCGCTGGATCCTGAGCTGTACCGGCACCTTGTCGGGTGAGAGATTGCGCAGATGAGCGCTGTCAGAAGGCTATCTGCGTTTCGAGGGGGTGATTCGGTTTGATCCGAACATCTATCTGCGTTTCGAGGGGTTGCTGGCCAAGTATAAACGCCCCCAAAACCGCATGATTCCAATGGCGATTGGCGCTCAATACCCCGGGCATCGCGTTTTGGCAACCCCTCGAAACGTAGATAGACGTTTGGCGAACACGAAATCAACCCCCTGAAACGCAGATGGCTGCCCCTTCCCGCGAAAAGTCTGCCCGTTCGTATGAGGTTTGGCGGCGATTCGCGGCAACCACGCCTTCACAATGTGCGATATACCCGATTCGCCTTCGAAGGAGCCGACGATGAGAGAATCTACGCTCATCGCCAAGAGCAGCATCCGACGCGCGTCGCCACAGCTGCGCCTGCGCACAGGATTGGCGTGGGGCATCGCAGTGGCAGTGGACGCTTGGCTAGTATGGCTCAAATGGTGGCGCCTGCCGAACACCATCCGCGAAATCATCAGAATGTTCCCCGAAACCGCATTTCTGCATGATCCGGCGATGCTGTGGCAATTCGTCGCTGCATCATGCCTGCAAGTCGTCGTTATCGCATCGTTGTATCTCGCCGTCACAAGAATCCCGGCGCGCTGGGTGCCATGGCTGCGTATCGCGACGCTCGCCTCGTTCGCGGCGATCTGCATCGGTTCCAACGCCCTGGTGATCGCCCACGGCTTCGGCACTCCGGGATTCGTGTATTCTCTGGGATTGGCTGCGGCGGCCAGTCTCATCGCGACCGTTGCGCTAGTCCATGGCCAATGGCGGCGATGGCTGGCGCGGAGGAAAAGGCGCGCAACGGCTCTCTGAACGGCTATTCGCCATCCACCGCAGGCAACCAGTCGCCGTAGCCTTCCGCCTCCATGCGCGAGCGCGGCACGAAGCGCAGCGCGGCGGAGTTCATGCAGTACCGCAAACCGCCCCGATTGGCTGGCCCATCGTCAAACACGTGCCCGAGGTGGATCTGCGTGTCGGCCGTCCGCACCTCGATGCGGTCGCGCCCCGGGATGCGATGATCCTCGGTCAACAGCTCGCCCGCGATCGGCTTGGAGAACGCCGGCCAACCGCAGCCGGAATCGAATTTGTCGCGCGATGAGAACAACGGCTCGCCGCTGACCACATCCACGTAGATGCCCGGCTCGAACTCCTCGTCGTAGGCGTTGACGAACGGCCGCTCGGTGGCCGCGCACTGCGTGACCGCGAACTGTTCGAGCGTCAGGTCCCAGATCTTTTCCACATACTTCTGCCGCCGTTTCACGTTCGCGATGGCGGCCAGCGGAATATGGCAGAAGCCTCCCGGATTGGCGATCAGATAATCCTGATGGTGCGCCTCGGCCGGGTAGAAGTTGCGCAGCGGCTCGACCAAGACCGCCGGGCGGGCGGGCTGCCGATCGACCAGCTGCTCCAGCGCGGCGATATACACGGATTGCTGCGTCGCGTCCGTGAAGAACATGCCGGTGCGGTACTGCCGCCCACTGTCCTCGCCCTGACGGTCCACCGAGAACGGGTCAATGACCTCCAGGAACAGCAGCGTGAGCGTGCGCAGCGTCACCTGCGCTGGGTCGAACACAACTTTCACGGTCTCCGCGGCGTCGGTGACGCCCGCACACACCTGTTCATAGGAGGGTGATTCGACCTTCGACTGCGCGTAACCGACCGTGGTGTCGGTGACACCGTCGACGTTCTGGAAGTAGCGTTCCAGCCCCCAAAAGCATCCGCCCGCGAAATAGGCCGTCTGCGTGGACGGGCCGTCCGCCGCGGCCGGGTTGCGCCGGGAGTTGTTTGTTGTATCGTGATTGTTCTGCTCGCTCATGCGTCTCACCATACCTGATTTTTCTTTGCGTTGCGTTCACTCACAGCACCGTCGATTGGCGGCGTTTCGCTCGGCTGTAGGCCAGCCGCCGATGTCACCGCTCAGATGCGCGCGCTGCGCTTTACGACTTTGGTCGCGTATAGGGAAAGTATCACGGCGATCAGAAGCGAAAACCACGCCTCCCAGCCGGATGTGGTCGCCCGCGCGGCGAGCAGACCGATAAGCGTGGTCACCACGGAAAGCCACATCAGTGCCATGAACGGCCGGGATTTGGACGTGTCCGCTCCGGCCCGGCGGCCGAGCCATCCGCCGATCAGATACAGCACGCAATTGCCCGCGAACACCAGGCCGAGCGTGAACCATGCCACGCGCAGGCCGATGCGCCACCCGCCGATCACTTGCACGGAAGCCGCGGGATCAAGGCCGGACAGTGACGCGAGCGCACTGATCGCCATCAGCAGCTGGACGACCGCGTAGACCATGACGATCCGTCCTACGGTGGTCAGCGTGCTGTCTCCGCGTGTGAAACGGGAGGATTCGGTGGACTCGGAGGATGATTCGGCTGGGGTCTTCGCTGCCGGCTGATTCGAGACGTCATTCACGTTTCCATCATAGCCTTCGCGGAGAACCGCGTCCGCGCCTCATGTGCCGCGGTTGCATCGCACCCGGATCATCCGCCGTCATTCTATTTTCTCGACGGTTCCACCCCACTGCTTCTGGAGCTTGTCAATGATGGTCCTGTAGCTGAATACCGACCATTTCTTGCCACTCAACAGCCGCCAGTCTCCCTTGGAGACGGTGCTGTTCGCTTGCTCGTCAAACATCTCGGCGATTTTGTATCGCAAAGGCGCGCGGTACATGTCGGCAGCGAATTCGTTATCGAACGTGACGTAGGCGATGCGCGGCTTGAGGCATATCGCGACGTCCGTCACACCCGGATACCCTTGCGATGAGAGTTCCGACCAGCCGGACTCGCAGTAGATGCCAGCCTCCTCAACTGATTGTTGCATGTTCTGCGCACTCTGAGCAGGTGACTTGTCGGGCGATGACGGCTTGACGATGCCGTCCTTGAACAGGTTGGAGATCAGCAGCGCGGCTACGGTCAGCATGATTGCGAATACGACGGCGACGATGGCTCCGCCTGCGGTTCCGCGCACGCTCACTCGGTTGCCGCGTCGGGAAGCCACGCGAGCCATGACGATCAGTATGATGGCGACGACGATCAGCACCGCCGCGCCGATTGCCAGGCTGCGCACGGATACCGCTGTCAGCTTCGCGATTGCATGGGGTGCGACGGCCCGAACCAGTGCGAGGCCGCCCACGATGAGCGCGATTACGGCGACAACAGTGGCGAGGATCCGCGGAACGCGACCCGGATGCCCCTGCCCGGCCTGATAACGTCGCCCCGAACCGGCCTTATACGATGACTCATGCATGGCAGCCCCCGTTCTATGCATTTGGATGCTCACCTATCACTATCCACACATCCCGCGACGCCTGGCCTGGCGGGCGAAACGTGGTTTTGCGTTCTTAAGTGCGCGCCAAAACGACGACCATGCGCACATAGGAACGCAAATCGCCCTGTTTACGTTCCTATGTGCGCGGACTTGTCGTCTCGGCGCGCACTTAAGAACGCAAACAGTCGGTGAAGCGCGTCGCACGCGAGAGAGACTGTATGTCGGCATGCGGGCCACGCGTGCTAGCGCACGAGGAACACCATGACAATGATCATCACGAAGCCGACGAAATCCGTGGGCGTGAACACCGCCCCGGCCCACAGCACGGCGGATATCGTCGCGGCGATCGGCTCCCCGAGGACCACCAATCTCTCGGCGTGTACGGCTCGCTGGTACCCAGCATTGTGCCGCGCATCGAGCCGATACGCATCACGCCGGCCAGGAACAGCCAATATGCGCCGAACGTGCCTCCGACAACGGTGAACACCATCAGCAGCACGCCGAACCAATCCAGCTGCGGCGCGCTGGCCCACGGGCGGACGAACGGCGTCAGCACCAAACCGGATATGACGAACATGATGCCGTTGACAGCAAGATTGCCCCATCGCGCTACCAGCTTGGCCGGCAGAATCGACAGCGCCGCCGTACACGCCGCGTCGGCGAGGCCCCATAGCAATCCGACCAGTGGCAGCTTCAGCGTGGAAAGATCTCCTCCGGTGGCGATCAGCACCGTACCGGCAAACGCCAACGCCACGCCGATGCTCTCGCGCAGCCCCGGCCAGCGGCGCCCGCGTATGCACACATACGCCAGCACGAACAGCAGGTTCAACGTCTGCAATACGGTCGCGGTGCCGGAGTTCGTCCAGTCGATCGCGGACAGATACGAGACCTGCACGAACAGCACGCAGGTCAGCGCGGCGAACAGCAGCATCGGGTAGGAGCGTCGGTCGCGCACCGCACCTGCCAATAGTTTCGGCGTACGCACACCGGCACAGGCCAGGAACAACGCGCCGGCCGCGAGCTCGCGCACGCAGGCGATCCACAGCGGGTCGGCGTGATAGTCGGCCATCAGCAATTTCGACACTGTGGCGTTGATGCCCCACAGCACACCGCCAAGCAGCACTAGCACGGCACCCAGCAGCATGGCTTTCGGCGTACGCTCGAATGATGCAGTCTCGGGCGCCGACTCGGCGGCCGGCGTTTTCGACTGTTTCACGATATGTTTCACGGCATGTTTCACGACATCTTTCATTGCGGACTCATCCGGTCGGCATCCGTCACAAACCATCAGAACGTCGGCATCTCAGATGAGCCGAAGAAGCCCAGAATCCGCTCCAGATACGGCCCAAGAACGGCATTGGGCATGCTGAAAATCTCATGCAGCGAGTTCTCGATGCGTACCACGCGCACATTCCCTCCATCGGAGTTGACCTCCTGCGCGAACCGGTTCTGCGGCTCGTTGAGCACCCACACGTCGCGCCCGGCCTGGAACAGCAGCACCGGCGTCTCGACATTGTCGCACGCCTCCGGCCGCTGCACGGCACGCGACAGTCGCAGCGCCTGCCGCACCCACGCGAATGTCGCCGCGAACGTCCGCTGATGCGGGTCGTCGATGCGCTGCTGTTGGAACCAGCGCACGCGGGCCTCGCTCGCGCCCTCGTAATCGGCCATATCCAGCTCCGACGTGAACTCACTCTGCCCGAACACCATGTGCCGTCCCAGCCCGAGCCGGCACATCGCGCCGGCAAGCACCGACGCCAGCCAGTTCGGCATACCGGTCACCGGCGCGATCATCGGGCACGACAGCACGGCCTTGTCGAACAGCGTCGGATGCGTCTCCAGCACACTCGCCCCGATGCCGCCGCCCATCGAATGGCAGTACAGGTTCAGCGGACGGCCATCCGCGTAATCCTTGCCCACCGTCTCCGCGAATTTCGCCAGATCGGCCACATACCGCCGCCAATCATCAATCCACACCAGGGACGAATTGTCGACGTCACGCGCGGAATACCCATGTCCGCGGTGCTCGAACACGCACACCGAGTACCCTGCGAGCAGGAAGTACCACACCATCTCCGCATATTTCGCGGCGAACTCCGTGAACCCGTGGGAGATCACCACGGCACCGCGGAATGTGGCGGCGGCACCGTCCTCGCCCAACCGGTCGAATTTCGCCGCGTCGTAACACACGTAATGCAGTTTGCCCGCACGCTGCAGCGGCGGCAGACCGTCGTCGTCCGCCGGCGCCATCCAGCCTTCGGACCGGCATGTGGCAAGCGCGGGCAGCACCATCTCGCGCATCTCGTCTGCATAGCGGTTCTCGTCGATAAGCTTCACTTGCATAGCCTCCACTGTACCGCCTTTCACGCCGGCG
>OCAD01001271.1_pt1 | contig 10908 bp, 10 predicted proteins | sample 1538261 | NCBI WGS metagenome assembly OCAD01 (sample SAMEA2580261, study PRJEB22360) | human gut metagenome | biome: human gut; feature: human-associated habitat; material: faeces | place: Denmark | collected 2008/2010
TTTTATGAGCAAAGAATTACAGATAAGAAATAGCACTGTTGATTTCTTGGTTTTCACACGAGATGCAGGAGAAGACGGAATAGAAGTCAGGGTTCAGAATGGCGATGTATGGCTTACGCAGAAAGCAATTTCGCAGCTTTTTGATGTAGATAGAAGTGTGGTTACAAAGCATCTGAGCAATATTTTTAAAGAGGGAGAATTAGATGAAAATTCAACTTGTGCAAATTTTGCACAAGTTGCCGATAATGGAAAAACATACAAATATAAATTTTATTCGTTAGCAGCTATTATTGCTGTGGGATATCGCATTAATTCAGAACGGGCAACACAGTTCAGGACATGGGCAACCAAAGTGTTGGATACATTTACAAAGCAGGGTTATGTTCTTGATAAAAGCAGATTGATTAATGGACAGATTTTCGACGAAGATTATTTTGAGCATCTTATTGCTGAGATTCAGGAAATCAGAGCAAGTGAGAGAAGATTTTACCAGAAAATCACAGATATATATGCAACAGCAGTTGATTATGATAAGAATTCACAGGTGACAAGAGAGTTTTATGCAACAGTACAGAATAAGATGCATTATGCAGTTCATGGTAATACAGCGGCAGAAGTGATAGTGGAAAGAGCTGATCATAATAAGAAACATATGGGACTTAAATCATGGAAAAATGCGCCTGATGGTAAAATAGTAAAAACAGATGTGTCAATTGCAAAAAACTACTTGGAAAAAGAAGAACTTGCAGAATTAAATGAGATTGTGACAATGTATCTTGATTATGCAACAAGACAGGCACGAAGACATATTCCTATGACTATGGAAGATTGGAAAACAAAGCTTGACGCATTTCTTAGATTTAATGATGCGGATGTACTTCAGGATAAAGGAAAAGTAACAGCAGCTATTGCAAAGGAATTTGCAGAAAGTGAGTTTGAGAAATACAGAGTTATACAGGATTCACTATATGAAAGTGACTTTGATAAATTGATGAATGATATGGAAAAGAATGATGCTATCCATTAGTACCTCAAAATTTCTAATTGCAGAAACATCGTCCGGAGATTATAATTTCCATAGGTGGACTTGCAAACTATCAGATGATTATTCTCTGAATAGTAAACAAACCTGCAAGCCACCGGAACTACATACAATAATGACAATATAGCAATGGTACTGGATTGGTACTAAAAATGTGCGAAACGAAGAATAACGTGTGGAAAAGGTATGTGTTATCAATACAAAATAGTATAGATAACCATATTGAAATAACCTAAATCAAACTAGATTCTGCGAGTTTGAATAACGGATTAAAATGCCGAAAGCCTGTATTTATGCGGGTTTCCGGCATTTGTTTTATCAAATGGCTCTAGTTTGGCTCTATTTGTGGGCGGAGTAATGATTAGGGAATATGTAATAGTATGTAATGATTGGAGGCGATTATATGGATATTCTATTTAAAAATGATGATTTTGTGTTTTCATACAGAGTTGGCGGTATATTGAAACATAATGGTAAAATCTTGTTACAGCGTCCGAAAAATGATAATTATGCAATTATCGGCGGACATGTTGCAGCTATGGAAACAAGCATGGAAACTCTTAAGCGGGAATTTGAAGAAGAGCTTCACGCTAAGATAGAGGTAGATAATCTGTTAGCAATCGGAGAAATTTATTTTCCATGGGTAGATAATCTGTTAGCAATCGGAGAAATTTATTTTCCATGGGGAAAAAGGCCCTGTCATCAGATATGCTTATATTATAATGTACATCTGATGGATGATAATATTCCATTAGATGGAGTGTTTCATGGATATGATGAGCTGGATAATGAGAGAATTGATTTGGATTTCTGCTGGGTTCCGCTAGAGGATTTAAAGAAAGGTACTAAGGTATATCCTTTGGAGTTGATACCATATATTCTTGAGCCGGGGAAAGAAATTGTACATTTTGTTTCAAAGCAGATTTAATTGGATTTATGTGGAGAAAGGAAAAGAGATATGCTAGAAGTCAAGTTTTATGATTCAGTGGATGATTCATTATTAAAATTTGCAGTAATCATCTCACAGAGCAATGGCAAGTGGGTGTTTTGCAAACATAAAGAAAGAGACACATACGAAGTGCCAGGAGGACACAGAGAAGCTGGAGAAAATATTGTTGAAACAGCAAAAAGAGAATTACAGGAAGAAACAGGAGCTGTTAAATTTGAGATAAAACCAATATGTGTATATTCAGTAACGGGTAAGACAAGAGTAAATAATACTGGTGAGGAAACATTTGGACTGCTTTGTTTTGCAGAGATAACGGAATTTGCGAAAGAATTACATAGCGAAATGGAGAAGGTTGTTCTTATGGATAAGTTGCCTGAGAATTGGACATACCCTTTGATACAGCCGAAATTGATAGAAAAGTATTTACAGATGAAAAATTTTGTTGATGATACATTATAAGAAGAGAGGAGGTTGATATTTGGTAAATATAGGAGAAATGATGAATAAAGCGATTATGGATGGCATGTTGCAAGCAATTATTATATTTATGCCATATATTATACCGTTTTTGACAACAGCTCTTGTTGTGTGGGTAATTAAGAAAATTATTGAAAAATTCACATATGATTTTTCAACCATATCAGGAGACTCTAGAAGAATAGCAAGGAAAAAAGCACGAAAGATGGGCAACGTAGTAGATATGATTTCTTCTTTCAAAGATATAACTGAAAGTATAAAAAAATAGAGGGACATAGAGATATCTATTAACAGATATGTGAATTTCAGAGGAATAAAAAATGAGAACTGATATCATAGAATATTTACAGAAAGAAGTATATCACAGGTGCAAGCAACCAACTAACAAATTTGGAATGGGGTGCTATTATCACATTGAAGCAGTGGTGAAAAATGCAAAGATACTGGCAGAAAAATATGGTGCTGACAAAGAAACTGTGATTATAGCAGCATGGTCACATGATATAGCTTCAATAACTGATTATGCAATGTATGAGGAACATCATAAATATGGAGCAGATATTGCTAAAGAGATTTTAAATGAACTGAATTATGATAAAGAAAAAACGGCGTTAGTACAAAAGTGTATTTTAAATCATAGAGGGAGTGTAAAGCTGGGGAGAAGCAGCATTGAAGAATTGTGTGTTGCAGATGCCGATGCAATTTCACATTTCGATAGTGTGCCAAGTTTACTTTATTTAGCTTATGTTGAAAGAAAGATGGATATAGAGCAGGGGCGCAATTTGTGAGGAAAAAGCTTGAACGGAGCTATAACAAGCTATCAGACGAAAGTAAAGAGATTTACAAGGTGAAATATGAGCAGGTGATGGCTGTATTTGGGTGATTGAAACTATTATGAAAAGTATTTATAGCAGTTTGGAGGCAACATGGATATTTCAATAAAGTGTGATAGCTTAAAGGCTATATATAGTGTAAAAAATGGCATGTTAAGATGTGTTGCACCATATGAATTTACAATATCTCTAATGCCAATGATAAAGGTTTGCATAGAAGAAGTGGGGAATAGGATCATAACTTTTACTTGCGAAGAAGAAATTGAAGCTAAAAAGTTATATTCGTTACTGCAAGAATTAGAAAGATTATTGCAGATATTTGATGGAGTTTTTCTTGATTTGGAGGCTATAGAAATATATGGAAGAGAAAGCACTAATTCATATAATGCCTTAGTAGAACACTTTAAAATACAAAGATTACATTACTTTTCGTCTGCAAACTTTATTTCAATATTCAGTGATAGACTCTTAAAATATGAAGATATTTTGTCATCTGAATTATTTGATAAATGGAGAATTTTATTGGATGAATTAGGAGTTGTTAATCAGATGTATTTATATGCGACAAAGATGATTATACGAAAAGACTTTTATTCTATGTAGAACATGTCATTAAATCAGAACCGATGTATATAGACAATATTGATTATCAAATGAGTTATATCCGTTCAGATGAAGCAGGAGATTTTATTGCATATTTAGTGGATAAAAATGTTAATGGTGCAATTAACGGAAGTGCTTCGGGAACAATTTCGCTTCGTGAAGTGATTGCCTATGTTGAAGAAAAGACAGGAAAATGTGCAGTTTTAAGTGAGAATGGAGAAGAAGCACCATATAATGGAGAGCCAGAATACAGTATAAATACAGATAAGGCTGAGAAGATAGGATATCATTTTTCTAATTTAAAAGATTGGATATATGAATTGCTTGATTATTATATTGAGCAGGTTGATAAAGCTGAATGTAAAGTAAAATAGTACAAAGGGGAATGTATATTGACAAAAAATAAAAGAAACAGAAAATTAATAAAAAATAATGGTTATAAATTAGAAGAATTAGGAATACAGAAAGATGACCTTACCAAGGAAGAATTAATTGATATATATGCCGAGGCATACTATAAGGCGTTAAAAAGGATAGAAAATGAATCTAGAAGCGAGAATGAGCCAGAGCATAAAGTTAAAGATTATAAGAAATATGAATGGGTGCAATACTTTCTAAATGTTCTATTTTTTCCATGGAGAATACGCAAAAAGTTTAAGTTAAAGGATAATATTTATGATAATATGTTAACTCTTATAATAAGTTTGATAATGTATGGCATAGGTGCAGTTTTACAACTAATCAGTTTGGTTGGTGTAATTGGTATCATAAGTGGTATTGGAAAATTACAAGTGACAGCTCTTCTATGGATAGGTGTAATTGTTATATATTGTTTGTTTTTTGCAAGTGTAATAATAATATCAGCAAAACAATTTTCGAATGAGAAAGATTCTAATAAGATATATGCATTCAGCTCTATTATAATAGCATTGATAAGCTGTATAATTAGTACAGTAACTTTTGTTATGCAATTTTTTATGTAGATTAAATACAATAACAACCAGAAACAGTGAGGCCTAAATGGATACAAGATATTATATGATTATTATCAAGGGTGAGATAAAGACAACCGAAGTAATGTCATGTGTGTTCGATACCAATGTACATAAATGGAACGTGAAATTTAATAATGGGAAAAGCTATCTCTATGCATATATGAATGTTGAGAAATTAACTAAGCCGGATGTTTTAAATCCTAAGTCGTATCGTATTAGCAGAGAGGGACGGGAGTTTTTTGATATAGATGCAATATCTGTGTTCAGAGGCAGACAGGAGTCTTATTGGCATATTTGTTTTAAAGACGGCAGTGAACGGGATTACCATGAGCGCGATTTACATATTGCGGAGTCGTGCCTGAATGATAAAAGGTCTGCCGATGTATTCCAATATATAAAGCAGATTGCTGAATTGAGTAATATTAGAAATGAAGAGACGGGGGAAAAGTTATTACCTAAAAGATTTGATAAAATTACTTATGTTGGTAATGAGGTTGCATTAGCGAAATATTTGAATCCTTCTTTATTGAATACTGGTAAAAGAGGGGGAGAATATGTTCCGATATTTCCATTTGGCTGTAATAACAGTCAGTATAATGCTGTAAAAAATGCGATGGAGAATCAGATAAGTGTAATACAAGGACCGCCGGGAACAGGTAAAACACAGACGATATTAAGTATTATCGCTAATATATTGATGCAGGACAAAACGGTACAGATTGTATCTAATAATAATTCTGCAACTGAAAATGTATATGACAAACTGTCTTCGCCACAGTATAATCTGGGATTTGTTGCTGCAACATTGGGAAGTTCTAAAAATAAGAAAACATTTGTTGAGCATCAGGATTCATCTTATCCTGATTTTTTAACTTGGAAAATGTCTGAAGAATTTGGTGAAATGCGTAAGAAAATATCAGAGCAATCCGCTAGGTTAAAAGAATTTTTTGATAAACAGGAAAAACTTGCTTATTTAAGGCAGGAATTATCTCAATTAGTTACAGAACAGCAATATTTTAACCAGTATGTTGAAGAATCCGATGTTAATACAGATAATATAAAGTGCAAGAAAATGTTATCATCAAAACAATGGATGATGTTATGGCAGGAGTGTCAGGCAATATCAGAGGAGAAAAAGACAATAGGATTCTGGTTTAAAATAAAGACATTTTTCAAGTATGGCATAACACACTGGAGTTTTTATAAGCAGGAATTTTCAAAGATAATTACAACATTTCAGGCTATGTATTATAAGGCAAAAGAAAAAGAATTATCTAAGCAGATTTCAGATATTGAGGGATATTTAAACGGTGTTGATAAGCATTTGCTTGACGATTTATGTGACAATTCAATGATTTTACTAAAAGACAAGCTGGCAAGAAGATATGAAGGGAACGACAGCCGGAGAGTATTTAGTGAGGATAATCTGTGGAAGGAATCCAATGATGTATTGAAGGAGTATCCGGTTATATTAAGTACCACATTTTCATCGAGAAATAGTCTGAATTCAGATGTGGTATATGATTATCTTATTATGGACGAGGCATCACAGGTAGATATTGCAACAGGGGCTTTAGCACTTTCTTGTGCGAGAAATGTGGTTATTGTGGGAGATACTAAGCAGCTTCCAAATGTTGTTACAGAAGATATGAGGGTCAGAGCAAAAGCTATATTTGATACATATAATCTGAAAGAAGGATATCAGTTTACAAAGAGCTTTTTGCAGTCAATTCTGGATATTATGCCTGATGTAACACAGACATTATTGCGAGAGCATTATAGGTGTCATCCTAAAATAATTAATTTCTGTAATCAGAAATTTTATCGTGGTGAACTGATTATTATGACAAAGGATAATGGTGAAGATGATGTTTTGTCAGTTGTGAAAACAGTTGCCGGAAATCATGAACGAAATCATTACAGTCAGCGTCAGATAGATGTTATAAAAAATGAAATTATGCCTAAATATAACTTCAACCCGGAAGAAACAGGGATTATTACTCCGTACAGGAATCAGGTTGAAGCATTGAACAGGGAGATAACAGATATTGATGCAGCTACCGTACATAAGTTTCAGGGCAAGGAGAAAGACAATATTATTATATCCACTGTAGATGATGAAATATCAGATTTTGCAGATGATCCGTATTTGATTAATGTTGCAGTTTCAAGGGCAAAAAAGAAACTGATGCTGGTTGTGACTGGAAATGAGCAGTCAAAAGAACACAATATAACAGATTTAATAGATTACATTCAGTATAATAATTTTGAAGTTGTTGAGAGTAAGATTTATTCAATCTTTGATTATCTTTACAAGCAGTATACTGAGGAAAGAATAGCATATTTGCAGAAATATAAAAAGATATCAGAATATGACTCTGAGAATCTTATGTATTCATTGATACAGGAAATAATTGCGGATAATAAGTATTCAAGTTTAGATGTTATTTGTCATTTTCCATTAAATATGATGATTAAAAATCCTCAACTATTAAATGACAGGGAGTGCCAGTATGCAATGAATCCAGCAACACATCTGGATTTTCTGATTTACAACAGAATCAGTAAAAAGCCGGTTTTAGCGATTGAAGTTGATGGATATGAATTTCATAAAAAGGATACCGTACAGGCTTCAAGAGATTTATTAAAGGATCGCATAATGGATTTGTATGAAATTCCATTATTAAGATTTAAGACTAATGGCAGCAGTGAAAGAGAAAAGATTGCAGGAATGTTGGATAAGCTAGTTGGATAGTCGAAATAATCCTATTATAGTGGAGATATCGTACTAAACTTTGAAAGTTTGGTACGATTTTTATATTGTGCGCCTAGCGGCGCACGTTTCTAACGGGTGAAAGTCCCGAATCCGCCCTAGTAGTGGGAAGGATATAGCTGAACACCAAGGGTGTCCATCGTGAGGTGGAATCTGAAGGAAGGTGGAGGCAAATCTCTGGTCTGACGAACAGAAATCACACCAGGCTACAGTTAAGGATAAGATTGCAATCCAAATCGAAGTCCAATAACTACTCGGGATTAACTGTGGTAAATGTGGCAGATAGATGGAGAGAAAGAAACGTGTGGTACCTAGGGAGGTCTCATAGGTAGGTGGAAACAGAGTATGAACCCTATAGTAACAACGAACTATGAGAAGTCAGCAGAGGTCATAGTATCATTATGGTTGCAAACATAGTGAGAAGGACTGAACTTTAGGAGATGTGAGTAAATGAAAGTAACCAAAGATGGATTTAAGGACAGACAACTTCATATTGAGGACTATCTGCAAATGGTATCTGCGGAACAGAAAGAGTATGCAGAAGTGTCCGCCCATCAGAGGATTGCTGAAAACAACGACATCATCACAGATTTTCAGACGGACAATCTAATGGAACAGATTTTACACAAGGATAACCTTAACAAGGCTTATAAGAAAGTAAAATCAAACAAAGGGGCAGGCGGTGTCGATGGAATGAGCGTAGATGAACTTCTAGGCTTTCTGAAAGACAACCAAGAGCAACTAATCCAGCAGATAAAGGATGGGAAATATAAGCCCAACCCAGTCCGTAGGGTAGAGATACCCAAAGAAACAAAAGGCGAGGTTAGAAAACTGGGAGTGCCAACAGTAGTTGACAGGGTGTTTCAACAGGCAATCACACAGGTATTATCGCCGATTTACGAGAAACAGTTCTCGGAGAATAGTTTTGGATTTCGACCAAACAGAGGTGCGCATGACGCACTGAAACAATGCCAGACAAATGTCAATGATGGATATGTATATGTGGTAGATATGGATTTAGAGAAGTTCTTTGACACAGTTTGTCAGAGCAAACTAATTGAAGTACTATCACGAACCATCAAGGATGGGCGGGTAATATCGCTCATTCACAAATATCTCAATGCTGGAGTTATCAGCAGAGGAATGTTTGAAAAGACAGAGACTGGAATGCCACAAGGTGGACCATTAAGCCCACTCTTAAGTAACATCATGCTGAACGAATTGGATAAGGAACTTACACGGAGAGGGCATAGATTTGTCCGATACGCAGATGACTGTATGATTTTCTGTAAAAGCAGGAAAAGTGCAGAGAGAACCTTAAACAACATAATGCCATATATTGAGGGAAAACTATTCCTTAAAGTAAATCGCACCAAAACGGGCGTGGCACATATCAGCGAAGTCAAGTACCTTGGCTATAGCTTCTATAGATACAAGGGAAAATGCAGATTCCGAGTACATCCTAAATCAGTAACGAAGATGAAGAATAGAATCAGAGAGCTTACTGACAGACATAACGGATGGGGAAATGAATATCGGGCATTAAAACTGACGCAGTTCATTAGAGGATGGGTAAATTACTTTGGAATGGCAGATATGAAAAGTCTGTTGCAGAGTAATGACAAGTGGTTACGCCATAGAATAAGAGCAGTCTATTGGAAACAATGGAAGAAAACTAAAACGAAATACCGAAAGTTGAAAGAACTCGGAATGAATGAAGATTTTATTCAATGGCACGCAAATATGCGCCAGGGCATTTGGAACTGTAGCAATAACAAAATGGTGAAGTTTGCTGTGAATAATGAAAAACTCCATGAATGGGGATACCCAACATTCACAGAGTTTTACTTGAAAATATGTGAAAACTAAAGAACCGCCGTATACCGAACGGTACGTACGGTGGTGTGGGAGGTCGGTAGATAAAATAATTATCTACCTCCTACCCGATTATAAGAAAGAGAATGCTCAAAAAGGATTAAAATATTATTGTAGGGAACTTCTTGTAGATTAACAGAAAAATAGGTAAAATATTTTAGTTAAGTTAAATATAAAAATAAATGAGAGTCACTTTAGAGTGGCTCTTATTTTGTATATTTTTAATAAACAGTATATAACAGTTGACAACACACATCAACTGTTATATACTGTTTATCACAAAGGAGAAAAGAAAAATATGCATATTATATTAAATCATTCTTCCATGGTTCCGATTTACGAACAGCTTATGGAGCAGATAAAGTCAGAGATTATCCAGTCTGTATTAAAAGAGGGAGAGGCCCTTCCGTCTGTGAGGACGCTTGCAGGGGAACTTCGCATCAGCGCGCTGACTGTAAAGAAAGCTTATGACAAGTTAGAAGAGGAAGGCTTTGTTACGACTGTTCACGGAAAGGGAACATATGTGACTGCTTCGGATAAACAGCTTGCGTCGGAGGCGAGAAGAATTGCTGTGGAAGAGGACTTTGACAAAGCCATTGACCGGGCAGTGGCAATTGGGATGGAGAAAGAAGAAATCTTAGAGGTTGTAAAGCTCATACTTGATGAGAAATAGAAAGGCGAATTATGATAACAATGCAGAATGTCCGAAAAAAATATAAGGACTTTGAACTGGAACTATCCTTGGAAATACCAGAGGGGAGAATTACAGGGTTTGTAGGAAAAAACGGCGCAGGAAAAAGTACGGCAATTAAACTGATACTTGGACTGGTAAAGCCGGATGCTGGAAAGATTTGTGTGTTTGGTAACGAAGGTGGAGAGCTTCCGGCTGCGGTAAAGCAGAAAATCGGAGTATCTTTGACGGAGGCAGGCTTTAGTTCACAATTTACGGTGGAAGATGTCTGGCATATCCTTGCTAAAATGTATCCTGATTTCCAGAAGGATTTTTTTGACCAAAAATGTGAGGCTTTAAAGCTTCCACGGAAGAAGAAATTAAAAGAATTTTCCACAGGTATGAAAGCAAAACTGAGGGTGCTGACAGCAATCAGCCATAAAGCTGATTTGTTGATTTTAGATGAGCCGACCGCAGGGCTTGATGTGGAGGCAAGGAATGAAATCCTTGATTTGCTACGGGAATATATAGCGCAGGACGAGAAGCGCACAATATTGATTACATCGCACATTTCCACAGATTTGGAGTCACTTTGTGACGACATTTATCTCATTCATGACGGAAAAATCATTTTGCATGAGGATACAGATGTTATTTTAGAGCAGTATGGCATTTTGAAGGTGAATGAGGA
>OCAD01001276.1_pt1 | contig 10868 bp, 3 predicted proteins | sample 1538261 | NCBI WGS metagenome assembly OCAD01 (sample SAMEA2580261, study PRJEB22360) | human gut metagenome | biome: human gut; feature: human-associated habitat; material: faeces | place: Denmark | collected 2008/2010
GCCCGCGGAGGGATTCTCCGCGGGCTGCCTTTTTGCGCAATTCGGAACTTTTTTGGAAAGCATCTCCATAGGCGGAACATATCCGACGCCATTTTGGGTATGCTTACAAAAAATACCCGCGTCTGTGCGGGCGGATTTGGGAGGAGTCAAGATGGAAGAAATCACGCTCACAGGACAGTCTATCTCCGCGTTCCGGGAATTTCTGGTGGAAAACGAGAAAGCCCGTGCCACAGTGGAAAAATACGTGCAGGAGGCGGAACAGCTGCGACTGGCTCTGTGCGGCGCCCCGGTGACCAAGGCGGGTGTTCTGGCATACCGGGAGCGCCTGCAGCAGCAGTACAGGGCTCTGACGGTCAACAACAAGCTCTCTGCTGTGAACGCGTATCTGCGGTTCTGTGGAGCGGAGCACTGCGAGGTGAAGTTGCTGAAGGTTCAGCGGCGGGCGTTTCGGGAGGAGCAGCGGGACCTGACGGAGTCGGAGTACCGCCGGCTGCTCTCTATTGCCAAGGGGCGCAAGAACCAGCGGCTGTACCACGTGATGCTGACGATCTGCGCCACCGGTATCCGGGTGAGCGAACTGCGCTTCATCACGGCGGAGGCCCTGCGTGCTGGCCGGACGGAGATCCGGCTGAAGGGAAAGTGCCGGACCGTCCTGCTGCCGCAGGAACTGGCGGAACGCCTGCGGCGGTATGCCAGGGCGCAGGATATCCAGGAGGGGCCCCTGTTCCGCACCCGCACCGGGCGGCCCCTGGACCGCAGCAACATCTGGCATGAAATGAAAACCCTCTGCCGGGAGGCCGGCGTGATGCCGGAAAAGGTATTCCCGCACAATCTGCGGCACCTGTTCGCCAAGTGCTTTTATGAACAGGAGAAGGATCTGGCGCATCTGGCGGACCTTCTGGGCCATTCCTCCATTGAGACAACCCGGATTTATGTGGCAGTGAGCGCCAGGGCCCATGAACAGATTCTGGAAAAAATGCGGCTGATCGTTTAACAACAAAACAATGATTCTGTTGTAAATCGACAAAGCTCTCTCCACTACATACATTGGAATATAGTTAGTATAAAACAAAAAAACTACAAAAGCAACGTCCTTTTTTTGCGGTTTGGATTTTTTGAGGATTCCAATTTTGCGGCCCAAAAGGGAAAGGTGCCGTTTCGGCCAAAACCGACTCTTCGTGCTCTGGCACCGTATTTCCAGCTGATGACAGGTTTACAACAGAATCATTGTTCTGTTGTAAATCGGAAAGAGATGGATACGGAGGAGATATTTGGAAAGCATTCAGACAGTGAAAGCGGCTTTGGAGAGGAGAGAATGCCCAATGCGTGAGGCGATGGAAACGGCACTACAGGACAGGACCGCGGCGCCGGCGGAGCTGACAGTTACCTGGGAAGAAGTCTGCCGGTATCTGGACAGCTTGGCGGCCCGGGGCCGCCGGCGGGAGACGATCCAGGTCTACCGCCCCAAGCTGGAGGCGTTTTACCACTTTCTTCCGGAGGACAAGCGGGTGGCTGCAGACACACTGGAGCTCTGGCGCGCCGCCTTGCTGCGGGAAGGCTACTCGCCCGGTACAGCCAACACCCATGTGTCCGCCGCCAATGGGCTGCTGGCCTATCTGGGGCGGCGGGATCTGCAGCTGATCGGCCAGCTGGACACCGAAGGGGAGATCCAGCCGGAGTTGAGCCGGACTGAGTATCTGCGCCTGCTGGCCACAGCCCGGAATCTGGGCCGGGAGCGTACGTATCTGATGGTGAAGGTCTTTGCCCTGACAGGGATCCGCGTAAGTGAGCTGAACCGGGTGACGGTCCGGGCGGTGGAGGAGGGACGTGTTCTGACCGCCTGTGACGGCAGAGCGCAGTACGTCCTGATTCCTGCCTGTCTGCGGAAGGAGTTGACAGTCTATCTCCGGCGGGTGGGGATCACTGCGGGGCCGGTATTCGTCACCCGAAGCGGCCGCCCCATGCGGAGGACCCAGGTGAGCGGAGAGATCCGGACTCTGTGCAGGGATGCCCGGGTGGATGGGGACAAGAGCAACCCCCGCTGTCTGCGCAGGCTGTATCAGGTCACGCAGGAACGCATTCGGGACAGTGTACAGATACTGGCCGAGCAGGCCCACGAGCGGATGCTGGAAGAGGAGCAGCTGACTGTGGGCTGGGAGCAGGGCAGCTGAGTCCTGCCCAGCCGACGCAGCAGGGGCGTGGACGATAGGGACGCACTGGATATGTGTGTGAACAATTTTTCAATGAGGTGAGGGGTTATGCTGTATCGAGGCAAGAGAGTCCGGGAGCGGGGGCGGCTCCCAAAGGGAAAGTTTCCGAAGAAGGGAGGCCGGCGGCTGGTCAGCGGGCTGCTGGCACTGGTACTGTGTCTGACCCTGGTGCCTGTGATTTACGCAGATACGGTGGTGACGGTGACAAGCTGGTATGCCGCCGGGGCATTTGAAGAGAACACGCTCTACTGGGTGGATAACAACAATGAGGACGGAGTGCGTCCCGGGGCGAATACGTATCAGCCGTCGCTGTGGTTCCGGATCGACAACGGGGAATGGATTGAGCTGAAAGGCGGGGAGGACTCGACGCTCTCCGGGGTGGGCCTGTCCGCTATGCCGAAAATGACGGTGGCCGACAACGGGAACAACACCTATACGGTCTCCGTCCCGACCGGCGTGTTGCCGGAAGCGATCGAAACCACAACATCCGATGGCTACGGCGGGGAGACCTCAACAGAATCCCGTGTAGAGTGGATCATGGGACCGTCCGAAGGGGTTGACGGCTACAGCCCGGTAGAGGTCAACAACGGCAATGTGTCGGAATATCCCTCCGCCGGGGACAACTACGGCTGGTACTATGTGCTGGAGGACGAATTCAACTTCCGCGTTCAGCTCCGCTGGGGTAATCTGGGCGGCGCGGAAGGCATCGCAGAAGCCATTTACAACAGCTTTGACTTCGTGGTGGACACCAACTATACAGCAAGCTCCCTCCGCCGGCTGCTGGCAGAGATGAAGGATCAGATGAAGATAGAAGAGGACCCTGATGGAGACCCGGACAACCCCACCAGCGGCACCGTCACCGTCAGCGGTCTGTGGAAGTACAACCTGGACGGCAGCCGGATCAACTACTCGGTAGAGGAGACCAGGGAGGGAGACGGAAAAGGCGACGGCCGGCTGGACGCCGCCGACGGCATCGCGGCGGGTGCCCTGCCCGAGGGCGACTACTTCCAGATCTCCTACGACAACTCCAGCACGCCCAACGTGGGCACAGAGGTGGGGAAGCTCTATGACGGCGGCAGCCTGTACCTGACGCTCACGGGCGTAAAGGATTATCAGGCCTCCAAAGTCTGGGAGGACGCGGCGGATCCGGATCACCGCCCGGCAGGTGAACTCCAGCTGTGGCGTTACCGAGCCGGGCAGAGCTACACAACGGCCGCGCCCGTCCGGGATGATGGGGGCAGCATTCTGACGGTCCCGCTCAACGGGCAGGAGAAACAGGACATTCAGTTTGCAGAGCTGCCCAAGTATGACTCGGAGGGCTACGAGTATATCTATGTGGTCCGAGAGTATCTCACTGGTGAGCATGCGGGGGACTACACCCAGGTATTCGGCGCGGTGGGGGAAGACGGCGGCGTGACGGACATCATCTGGGCGCTGGACGAGGATTCCGGTACGCTGAAAAAACTGACCAGCGAGGATGCAGACTTTGCACGGGAGACGAACAATACATACCTCTACAACGGGGGAACCCTTTCCAACAAGCTCTCCGGCACGGTGACGGTTAATGCGACCAAGATCTGGAAAGCAGCGGCTTTCCAGTCGGCGCTGGAGGATGTCCGGGTGGAGCTGATGCTCCAGGCCCGGCCGGTGGGCAGTGAGGACCCCTGGGAAGACACGGAGATCACCGAGACGCTGGGAACGGAGAAAACGGGAAAATTTACGGCGGAGAACCTGGGCGGCCTGTCCGTCAGCGCCAGCGCGCCCAAATACGATAACCAGGGCCGGGAGCTGGAGTACCGCTGGGTGGAGTCGGCGGTTTACCAGGGCGAGAATAAAACAAATCTTCTGGACAACAACTCGTTTACCCTGTCCGGCGGCGGCAGCCGGGGAGATGCAAAGTACCGTGTGACCGATGTGGAGAACGGCAACACCACCGAGATCACCAATGCCGTCAGCAACCAGATAGATTATACGGTGGAAAAGAAGTGGAAAAGCGGCGCCCAGGAGGGGCCGGTGACCTTCGCCCTGTACCGTACCATCGGCGAACAGTCTCTGACAGAAACATGCAAGGTTCTTACCTTTACAATGGATGCAGGTGGGACCGTCAATGTTGATTTCACGAAGGAAAACGCATTCATAGATGCGATCGACGGTGAAATTTCCATTCAGTTTTCTGAGGCCTGGAAAGCCCTGCTCCAGAACCTCCCAGAGTATGACGAAGAGGGGCGCCGGTATGAATACCTGATCCTGGAGGAGAACGGGAACCCCACCTATGAAACCTCCATCGACAGCAGCACCGGAGACTATACGACCATCGTCACCAACGGCCCGGGAGGAAGCCATCGGATCCTGGTCCAGAAGAACTGGGTGGACGACAGCGACGCCGCCCACCGGGAGCCAGTGGAAGTGACGGTGTACAGCAAAGAAGGAGATCAGGCGATTACCTTCGTCACGCTGGGCGAATCCCAGGAGGACGGAGATCCCATCTGGTACGCATGGGCCGGCATTGGAGAACTTACGCCGGACCAGGTCTACATCCGGGAGACCAAAATCGGAGCGACTGCGGTCCTTGGAACCGAAGGCGCCCCGACCGAGGGAGAGATCAACGCTCCCGGAATCACCCGCGACACTGTCCCCGGCAGAAACCATGCCTATGAAGCTACATACGACCGCGAGGAGATCGCGGGTGAGACGGTCTGCACCGTCACCAACCGCCGGCTGGGCAATGTGGACCTGACCGTCACCAAGGACTGGCGGGACGGCGGCGGAGACGGCGTGGGGGAACTCCAGGCAGCCCTGGAGAACACCTCCGGCCTCACTCTGGCCGTGAAGCTGAAGATCGCCGCCAGCGATGATACGGAAGGACAATTTAAAATCTATCAGAAAGATGGATTTGGCTATGTGAACCTGGGCGGCGGGGATGTACAGATTCAAGACAGAAGCGAAAGACGGGTTTCCTTTATTCAGCCGATTCTCACGGCAGATACGAAGTCCAACTCCCTTGACTTCTGGAACCTTCCCAAGTACGACACCAACGGCACAGTGGTGCGCTATACCGTGGAGGAGGTCTGGCTGGACGGCGGCAATGAGATCACGCTGGATCAGCTGCGGACCATTTCTCCGGAGGTCTATGCCCTGTGGAATACATACACAAGCTCTGTAAAGGAAGAATCCTATACGGCAAATGACGGTGAAAACAAGAATGACGAGCAGAAGATCACCCTCACCAACAAACGCACCGGCGTAACGGACGCTGTCTGGTACAAGCAGTGGTACGACATCTATATGTATGGCTCCGGCAGTCGTCCGGACATCTATCTGGACATTTACCGGACTGTGCATACCTCTGCTGCTGAGGACGGGATCGAAACCGAACTGATCTATCCCAGCTACCGCTGGACAAACGAGGGCCTGCTCCCGCCGGAGACGGAGGCGCCGTCCGAGGGAGCAGGCGATCCCGCGGGTGAGGAGCCCGGCACCGCCTCCGGGGATAACGGATCTGCGGACCGGCAGTATTTCTGGCGGGCCGAGCTGGAGAACTTGCCCAAGTATGACGACTGGGGTTACAAGATCACTTACTCCGCGGTGGAGCGCACCAGTGTAAACGCCTCCGACTTTGACTACGCCATTGCGGAGTACTGGACGGGTGAAACTTGTCTGGGCACGCGTGACGAAGCTGACCCGGGGATGGAGGCGGCTTACGAAGCGCAGACCACGAACCTGGACGGCGTCAACCCACCAGTGTCTCAGGATGCCAGCAGTTCTTACGCCAAATATGCCCTGAACGCAAATGGTACCTTCGTCAACCGCCTGAATAAGCCGGTCGCCATTGAGGGACGGAAGCTGTGGACCAACCTGCCCGCTGGCTATCCGGCGGTGGACCTGCCCAACGTCGCCTTCGCACTGTACCGGCGGGTGCAGGGCAGCGGGGAGGCGTTTGACTTTGGCGGAGCCCCCATCGCGACCCTGACTGTTCAGGACTGGTCCGGCCTGAAGAACTATACGTTCCGGCTCCTTTATGAGGGGAAAAATATCATCGATGACGGAGCCGGAACCGTCCGGCCGGAATCTGAAGACCAGCCAGGGCTGCCCAAATACACGGAGGAAGGCAAGCTGTACGAATATGTTCTCCGGGAGGAAGGCATCACCGGCGCCAACGGGCTGCCCCTGGACGGTACCGGCGAGGGACCCCAGGAATCGCTGGATCTGTTTGATATACAGGAGATCTCCAACACCTTCCAGGTGGAGAACGTGTTCCACAGCCCGACTGGCAGTCTGTCGGTGAAAAAAATCCTGGAACTGCCTTTGGGCGGAGATGACTTGCCCATCGCCTACCCCGCCGTGCGCTTCCATCTGTACCGGGTCTACATCCAGAACAACGGCCAGCCCTCCGCGCAGGAGCTGGTGCGGACGGCCACTTGGTCCTCGGAGGAGGTCGAGGCGGCTTACCAGCAGCGAGGAGACAGCACAACTGTTGAAACGGTTCTTTCCTTTACAGGCCTGGAGCAGTATGCGCCCAACGGCTCGCTGTACCTCTATCATGTGGAGGAGGACAAGAGCTTCCTGGGCGGCTACGATACCTGGTGCGGCCCGGGCGACCTGGAGGCCCAAGACGTCACAGGGGACGGATATACTGTCGGCGGTCTGCTGCCCCATGAAGAGCGGGAAGAGGCCGACGCCACGTTCCTGAACAGCCGGAAGGCTGTGCAGACAGAGTTCGTCACCCTCACGGGCCAAAAAGCCTGGGAGGACTTTTACGACGCCTTCGGTCTGCGTCCGGATGCCCCCTATGAAGAGGGGAAAGATGGTACATTGGTCCCCGTTATCCGGCTCACTGTGACCCGCCGCGCCGCTGCCCAGGAGGGGCAGGGCGACCCGCACATCGAGGAGAAGCTGACAGAGGGCGAGGACTACACCGTCAAGTGGACCCAGGATGCAGAAACCGGAAAGTGGACTTATCAGATCTGGGGTGCGGACGATCCGGATGCAGAAGAGCCCGGCATCTCCGCGGAAGAGCCCGCCGAACCGGGCCCCGGCCAGGGAGAGGAGACAACGCCGCCCACAGAAATGCCCCCGGAGGAGGGAAACCAGCCCGCCGATCCTCCCACGGACGAAGGGGATACACAGAGTCCGGAACCTCCGGCAGATGGGGAAGAAGACCAGAACCCGGACTCCCAGGCGGGAGACGGGGACGGCCAGTCCGCCCCGCAGGAGGAGACCCTCAGTGCCGCCAGCCTGCACAGCGATCCGGCGGATGGGGAACATGGCGGCGCCGGCAGCGTCCCGGTCACACCGACAGAACCTGCGGAAGATCCGGACCAGATCGGAGACCCCGATTCCCAGGATCCCTCCGAAGAGACGCCTCCCGCCGCGCAGCCCCAGACGGAGCTGGAAAAGTGGGCCCCCAACGGCGCCCGGTGGGTGTACACCGTGAAGGAAGAGCTGAACTCCGATCTGAAGGAAGCGTTGTATGAGCGGTACCAATATTACTTCACCGGCAATGGGACAGCGGGTGAGGACTCCGCAGACGGCGACACCATCCACATGAAGGAGCTGAAAAACTCTCTGGAGACCAGAGCCCCCTTCACCAAGCGGTGGGTGGGCAGCGATGGCGAGCCCATCACTGCCGATTACATGGACCTTGGCGAGATGTCCGTCACCTTTGAGCTGTATGTCAAGGAGGGAAAGAGCGGAGGTTGGCAGAGGGCAGCGGACTATTTCACGCAGGAGAACCTGGGAGAAGACGCGTACGAGAAACTGAAGGATGCCGGAATACTCAATGGTTTTTCGATCACATTGGAAAACCGGCATATCTATGATTCCTGGAGTGGAGCTTGTGAGAACCTGCCGCGTGTAGTAAAAAAAGACAGCGGGATTTCGGAGCTGTCCTATCGCGTGGTGGAGACGGAAATCGCTTATCAAGGCGGAGCCGCGACGATTACTGTCGATACCTGCGGTGAAGAGTTCGCATACACTGTTGCAGACAGCGGCGGCCTTTTCACGGGAATTGAAGACACCTACACGGAATCCGGAAATTCGACCACCATCACCAACAAGCTGGCGACGACCTCGCTGCAGGTGCAGAAGATTTGGACGAACGACCGGAACAACGTCTATGGCACCCGTCCGGATACAGACGAAGCCGGCAAGACCTGGGAGACCAGTTTCCTGATTCAGCGGACCACGGATCTATCTGTTGGCTGGGAAGCGGCAGCATGGGAAGCCGTCCAGGTGACCGGCGAAAACGGTCAAAAGCAGGATCTGGTAGTGACCCTCACCGGAACGGATACAGAGGGCACGGTTGAATCGCCGGTAGGGATGACGATTTCCGGCCTGCCGAAACAGAATGCGGAAGGGGAGTACACCTATCGCGCCGTGGAGCTTGAGCCAGGATATCAAATGACGAACGGAGCAGTCGATTTGAGCAGCTATGTCCTGCTCAGAGATTCCTACAACGAGGCGTACACGGCGGCCTACACCTATGGCGGGCAGTCTGACGACGGCTTCCTCACCACAGCGGCCAACGACATGCAGACCACCAAGGTCTTTGCCGGCAAGACGTGGATGCCTGCCGGCGAGGAGGGCGCCCAGGTCACCCTGCACCTGCAATATGCGGTTCCGCTGGAGAATCCGGCAGAGGGCCCGGCGTATACGTGGAAGACCCTGACGGCTGTATCCGTCACGCTGGATGGAACTACGGATCCTGATCTGGACAAACCCTATTACGAGTACGCAGAGTGGAAAGCCGTCTGGGAGAACCTCCCAGCCCGAATGCCGGGCAGCTATCTGCCGGACTCCGACTCCGAGACAGAATACCGCGTGACCGAAGCGGTCAGCGGCAGCTACGTCCAGGTGGGAGATACGAAAAAGGAAAACAAGACCGATGTGGATGGGACCTACCCTGAATTCCAATTCACCAATAAAGCTGTGACATCCCTGACAGTGGAAAAGAAATGGCACACCGCGGATACCAAGAAACATCCGATCACAATGGAACTCTGGCGGACCACGGACAAGAACCTGATGGGGAAGACCGGCGTGGATGGAGTGGAGCAGGTCGCCGGCATGACCGCAGAGCTGTCTGCGGCCAATAACTGGCGCCATATTTTCGGAGAGCTGGACAAAGTAAACAGCCAGAACCAGAAATACTATTATTACGCCATTGAACAGGGAACCCCGGACGAGGACATGGAAGTGATCTACGATCATGGAGAACCGACGGAAACTACGGTGGCGTTCACCACTGCCATCACCAACAGGGGCTATACGGACATCCCGGTCTCCAAAACCTGGCGGGATGACAGTGACGCGCAGGGCCTTCGCCCGGAGACGCTGAAGCTGACCCTCTACCGCAGAACGGATCCGGCAGCCCAGGGCGAAGTAGCAGGCGAAGTGACGCTGTCCGCGAAAAATGCCCAGGACGGAAACGCCGATGTCTGGACATACACCTTTGAGCATCTGCCGGATACGGACGGCAGCGGTAATCCCTATACCTACTGGGTGGAGGAAGAACACCTGGAGTCGTACACTGTGACAGGGAGCGGTACGCTGGCTCTGACCAACACACTGGGCGGCAAGGAGACGGAAATTGCCATCCAGGGGCGGAAGACCTGGGTGGGTGATGGAGCGGACGACCGTCCGAACTCCATCACGCTGAGCCTCCTGCAGAACGGCACCAAAGTTGCCGAGCGGGAAGTCACCCCGAACGCCGACGGCAGCTGGACCTATGATTTCGGCAGCTGGCCCGCCTACGACGACAGTGGCCGGGCGTACACCTACACTGTGCAGGAGGAGCCGGTGGATGGCTACGGCACCCGGGTGGACGGATGGAACGTCATCAACGGAAAGGGGAACCTGACCGTCAAAAAGCAAGTGTACAGCGGTGACCGGCAGAGGGACTTCTCCTTCACCGTCACGCTTGACGACAAGTCCATCAACGGCATCTGCGGGGATATGACGTTCCAGGACGGCGTGGCAGCATTTACCCTGAAAGACGGGGAGAGCAAGACAGCCAAGGGCCTGCCCTCCGGCGTCGGCTACACAGTGGCAGAGGCGCGTGTGGACGGCTATGGGACCCGCGTCGAGGGGCACAACCCCGGGATGGTCCCGTTCGGAGACACGGCGGAAGTGCTAATCATCAATTATGACGACACGACTCCGCCGCCGGACCCGGATCCAGATCCAGACCCCAAGCCGGATCCAGACCCGGGTCCCGATCCCATGCCGGATCCAGATCCGCATCCGACCCCTGACCCGGACGAAAGCCCGGATCCTGATATGCCGGATACGCCGGACGAACCGGGGCACCCTGATGAACCGGATGACTCTGTTCCCACGGGAGACACTGCCCAGCTGGCGCTGTATCTGGCACTGCTGGCGGCCTCTCTGGCTGGCGCAGCAGCCATCGTGATTCTGGGCCGGAAGGGCAGGAAGAGAGACTGAAAAAAGCATTGAACCAACGAGGCAATCAAACCGGGGGCACGCATACCGTGCCCCCGGCCTTGGGGCCGCAGTCCTGAGAGATAGGGATCGAAACAACTTCCACACTTGACAACGGCCAAAAAATTCCGTATAATAAACTACGTTGCTTTGCGGGGCCTTGGTGCCCTGGAAGAGAGGCAGCTATCCGGGTGTAGCGCAGTTGGTAGCGCGCTTGGT
>OCAD01001277.1_pt1 | contig 10857 bp, 8 predicted proteins | sample 1538261 | NCBI WGS metagenome assembly OCAD01 (sample SAMEA2580261, study PRJEB22360) | human gut metagenome | biome: human gut; feature: human-associated habitat; material: faeces | place: Denmark | collected 2008/2010
AACGATCCTAATCAAAGCAAAAGCATGACAGAAACAGAATTTATACTACTGTTCTTCGACAATCAAGTCAATCTTCACAATAAAATGTCGATTGAATTGTCTGCCATTCATCTTGAGTCTGAAAAGAGTTGTTTTTATTCCTTATCTATCTGTCCTCCGCTACGACATGTGTTGGACAGTATTTGCTTCTATCTCAAACAGAAAGTTCAGTGTAGTCATATGCATGAACTGAAACAGAAAGAGATATTCATGGTATTCGGTACATTCTACAATCGAACAGATATGGCCCACTTCCTGATGCCCATCACAGGGCGAGATCCGAATTTCAAAAGTTTCGTATTGGAAAACTACCTGCAGATACGAAACATCAAACAGTTTGCACAATTATATCATTGTTCCGAACGTTCTTTCAATCGTAAATTCAAAAGCTGCTTTCACGATACTCCCTACAATTGGATTCTTAATCAAAAAACACGCCATATTAAAGGGCAATTAGCCAATCGTAATATACCGATCAGTGAAATAGCCAGAACCTTTCATTTTGCTTCACCTTCACATTTCACTACTTACTGTAAAAAAAGACTTGGAATCACTCCGAGCGAATTCAGAGAAAAAATTGCAAAATAAGAAGTTCCGACCCTAAAACATGGAAAAAATAGAGATTGTATTACGCCGGGAACAAAATAACAGAAATGGCATTTATTTAAATTACATCAACGGATATTGGTATACTTACGAATGGTCAGCCTTTTTGCTATGTATGCTTCATCCGGAAGTCGAAGTCAGAAAATGTATTGGAGTGCAACCCGATGAAAACTATGCTATAGCCCGCGTCAATAAAAAAATTATAAAAAAATTAGAAAGGAAGTATCAGACATCCATGATGGATGACTCCATAAAAATACTACTTCCGCCGTTCAACGAAGATGAAAATATCTTCCTGAATTGGAAAGCGCTACTCCCTCCATAATTTCTTTATCGCAGCTATTCATCACCCATCTGCGCATAAGGTCATCGGTCTATATTCAAAACTGTCGTATGTTTAATCTCACTAAGAACAAACGAACTCTGCATCTTAACTATACCGTGAACTTTAGTCAGTTTCTCAAAAACGAATCGGTTATAGGCATCCAGATCTTTCAAGACCACCTTAATGAAAAAATCATAAATACCGCCGGTAGAATAGCACTCCATAATTTCATCGATCTCCTTGATCTCCTCTTGAAAGCGCTTTATATGTTCGTCGTCGTGAACTGCCAGAGAGACATTACAGAAAACAATCAAAGGCAATCCGACTTTTTTATTATCCACCAAAGCGACATATCCTTTTATATACCCATCATTTTCGAGTCGTTTGATGCGTTCATATATCGGCGTTTTTGATATATGGAGCTTCTCAGAAAGCTCTTTAGTGTTCACTTTCGCATCTTTCTGTAATACCTGAAGTATTTCAACATCCGTTTTGTCTAATTGCCCCATAGTCTTTTTTCCTATTTTTAATGTTTTCGATTCGCCTTTTCAGGAAAATCGGATAAAGATACGGGCAAATATAGGAATTATATCGTATTTTTAGTTGAGACATAGGAAAATAATCCATTATAGATACCTTTGCAGGTACAAAAGTATATAGAATATATGGAAACAAAGATTCTTTCAAATGCCACACACAAATGTGTTTTAGTGATCGATAACGCTCAACCTACGGGCATAGTAGCCAATATTGCCAGTGTCTTATCCATGACGCTAGGGTGCAGAGTCAGCAACATTGTGAGTCATGATGTATATGATAAACAAGGTGAAAGGCATTTGGGCATAACACAACTGCCGATTCCTATACTTGGAGCTTCACAGGAGAAGATAAAAGAGCTCCGGAACTATTTCCACTCTTTAGAAATTGAAGATCTGGTACTGGTTGACTTTTCCACTATTGCCCAACAATCCAGAACTTATGATGAATATGAACGTGAAATGTATAGTGCCAATGAAGATGATCTGCACTATGTAGGTATCGGTATTTGTGCAGAGAAGAAAGCTATAAATAAAGCAACCGGCAGCCTGAGTCTGATCAGATAAAACCCAAAGACCAATTAACAAAATTTCCCGAATCTGATTCAGATCAAAAATAAATATTTTTTCTGTATTGGGATGGCGTTACTCCGGTATAATGACGAAAATACCTACTCAATGTCGTTTGATCGGGAAAATTAACCCTGGCGGCAATCGACTTAATGTCCAGGGATGACTCCCGTAACAATGACTTGATCTCAAGAATGGTATAATAAACAATCCATTCACGCGCTGATTGACCACTGATACTCCGGATAAGATTTGTGAGCCTTTTGGGAGAAATACCCAGTTTCTGTGCAAAATAGGCCACATCTTTATCCGGAGAATGATCTTCTATAATCAGACGTACAAATTGATAGACATATTCGTCTTTACGTGTAAACTTCAGACTCTTCTCAGCCTGAGGATCATTGATATACACAGTATAGACATCCCAGAAGTAAACCCTTAACAGTTGCATGATTGATTCCTGACGACAATTTTGCGGTGTATGCTTCATCCTATATACCAGAAGATTACAATACGCCAAAAAACGACCGATCAACTCCCCGTCCGGGGTTGATACAATATGCTTGCGCATGTACAGCAAAAACCCGGAAGCGGATCTCCATAATGTACTCAGAGTTTCTGAAAACATATCTTTGGAAATTTTGAAAAAAGTGATCCTGAAATCCTCACTAATCTCTTTGATAAAAACGAGTTGCCACGGCATCAGGGTAATGACCACATTCGGTACGATTTGGAATGGAACATCAAAAACTACGATAGTTGCCGTACCCGATTCGCATACACCGCCGATCCCCTCTTCAATATAAGACGGACAACCGGTCATAGGAAGATCTGCAATATCCGTATAGATCCCAAATCCAATGTCATCGTCGGCCTGAGAGTTCATTTTGTTTGCTTTTACATTATCTGCCATTTTGCGTTCATTCCAAAGTTTTATGTGACGGAGGTACTGCAAAGGACAGAAAAAGTTCCTTTTTATCAAACAACCACCATTCTATTTCATCTTTTTTAACCCGGTCAGTTCTCACACTTATCTAAACGGAAAACATAGCCAACTAAAGAAATGATGTGTTTTTCACTATTAATAGGCAATAATTGCCCAAATAACAATAGATACAGTTTTATAAATACCTTTGTCTATAAATGCATTGTTTGGAAAACATGTTTTTACTCTAATAAAAATATAAATGTCGAATTCTTCTATTAAATCAAAAACGGCGCTACTCCGAAACGGGGAAACTCAAAAAGGAAATGGCTATTCCGCCAGGATTCTTGAAACCATGCAGACCGGTGTGGTCTTTTTCAATACCGAACAAATCATTTCCGGCATCAACAACTTGGCATGCGAGGATTTACAGATCCCCCGGGATCCTTCCGGACATAAAATAACAGACATCATTTCAATCATCCACCAAGAAAAAGATATCTTCCCGGAACTGATCGCCCGATTGAAGTCTTCGGAAACGGATATGGAGAAATTGCCAATAGACACTTTGATACGTTCTCTGGAAACGAAGGTGCAATTCTTTGCCAGTGGGTGTATCATGCAGTTGGAGACCGGACGTTATTTATTAGCATTCCGTAATACGATGGATGAAGTAACGCATGAACACCTTCTGAGCATGATTCTGGCAAGGACAAAGATCTTTCCATGGTTTTTCGACTTGAAACGTAATAAAATGTTAATCGATGCCCACTGGTTTTCTTATCTGGGTATCCCGGCAGGAGACTGTGAGATAACAATCGAGAAGTTCTTCTCCAGAGTACATCCCAACGAACGGGATATGCTTGCAGATGCTTTGCAAAAACAGTTATCAGAAAAAGAAATACCCGATTCATTCTCCTATCGGCTGCAACGGGGCGATGGAAGTTGGGAGTGGTTTTCTGAACAGTCGATGTATCTCAGCAAAACCAATGACGGTTCACCTTATCGTATTGTAGGCGTATGCCATAGCATTCAGGAGCATAAAAATACTGAAGATAAATTGCGCGCTGCACGCAATAAAGCCCAAGAAAGCGACAGACTCAAAAGTGCATTTCTGGCTAACATGAGTCATGAAATACGAACTCCCCTGAATGCAATTGTCGGTTTCTCCAATCTTATTGCAGGCGGGATTGTCGACTTGGATACAGAGGAAGCCAGAGATTACTCGGCATTAATCAGTAAAAACTGTAATTATCTGCTCACACTGGTCTCGGATGTCCTTGATCTTTCATGTATAGAGTCCGACACGATGACTTTTAAGTTTACAGTATATCCACTTACCCGACTTCTGACAGAAATCTATCAGAAATATGAAAACAGAATACCTCAGGAGGTACAGTTTAATTTGCTGCTACCCACAGATAATGTTGAAATAGAAACAGATGCTGTGCGCCTACGGCAAGTGATAGAGCACTTGTTGGATAATGCGGCAAAATTTACAGTAAAAGGGCATATAGATATCGGATATGCCCTGTCGGATCATGGTGAGAAAATATATGTATTCGTTGCCGATACCGGTTGCGGTATTCCAAGCGATCAATATAAAAAAGTATTCGAGCGCTTTTATAAAATCAATTCATTCGTACAGGGTGCCGGTTTAGGACTTTCAGTCTGCAAAACTATTGTAGAAGGTCTGGGAGGTACGATTAATGTATATTCGCAACTGAAAGAAGGTTCTCGTTTTTCCGTGATCCTACCGCTAAACAGACTCCATAAATAAAAGTTTTGCAACCATGCATAACCGATGGACCGAATGCATTTCAATCTTCCATCTCCCACCCAAAGTCTCTGCTGCCCAGTCCCATCCCCCCCCGCAGCCCGGGCTGAAGAACGCAGATATCCGGACTGATGGGCCCGGGTAGCAAGACTGACATAAAGCAACCCATAGCGGAACCTATAAAATGCAGCTTCTTTGAAGAAGTGCGTTGCTCCGGACAAAAGCACCTCTTTTCATCCATCCGGCACAGTCCGGATGTGAAGTTTGCATTTCACTTCATTCATATAAATTACAATAACCCACTATAATGTCCATCCCAATGTACTTTCTTGAATGTTCCAGAGCTTCCGATATAAACCATCCCGGCACATCAATTCCGAATGCGTACCTTGTTCTTCCACTTTTCCATCGGATAAGACAACGATGTGGTCGGCCCCCATTATTGTCTTGAGACGATGGGCGATAACGATAACCGTTCGTCCTTTAATCAACGTATCGATAGCCTTCTGTATCTCTACTTCGTTCTCGGGATCAAGCGAAGCAGTTGCCTCGTCCAGCAGAACGATCTGTGCGTCTTTCAGCATGGCACGCGCAATGGAAAGCCGTTGTTTTTCACCACCTGATAACGTACAGCCTCCCTCTCCCACCATTGTATCGTAACCATGTGGCAGATGCATGATAAAGTTGTGACAACAGGCCTTTTTGGCCGCTGCTACAATCTCTTCATCTGTGGCATCACTTTTACCAAACCGAATATTGTTGCGTATGCTATCCTGAAATAAATAAACATCCTGAAAAACCATCGAAATACGACTCATCAATTTTTCAGGTTCAATTTCCCGTACCGGGACTCCACCAAACAGTATACGCCCTTTTGTCGGATCATAAAAACGGGCACAGAGTTTCATTACCGTACTCTTTCCACTTCCTGACGGGCCAACAAGAGCTGTCAGTGAATTTCGCGATAAAATGACAGAAATGCCATGTAGGACCTCTTTCTCCTGATAGCCGAATGACACATTTTCAAAGATGATATTACCGTCTTCGGGAGCTTCTTTTGTCCCTTTCATTTCGGGTTCGTTCATAAGAGAAAGAATACGTCCTCCCGAAATAGAAAAATGACGGAACTCTGTAAAATTGGTAAGAGCGGAAGTCAGCGGGTCGAATACACGGGAACCGACAACAAGGAACATGACAAACGTGAGAATCGACAACTGGCCACCTAAAAGCAGGTATGTTCCGCACAGTACCATCAATGTCAATCCTGCACGCACGAGTGTAATGGCCAATAGAACAAAAGGTCCCAATAGAGCCTCCAACCGAATGCAGGCACGACGTAATTCGGCAAAAGCATCACGCAACCGAACAAAACGATCACCCAGCAGATTGTAGGCTTTCATCACCCGGATGCCTTGCAGGTACTCTTCCAGGCGGTTTCCGGCATTGACTTTTGCTTTGATCTGCCTGCCACTCAGCCTCTCCTGTACGCTCGTGCTCAACCACAAAATGCCCATTGCAAACGGAAGAGCCACGAACATGGCGACCGCCATGCGCCAATCGATCCAAAGAAGCGAAACAAAAGCCAGTACAGGCATCACCAATGCTCCCATCAGTTGAGGCAAATAATGCGAGATACCTGTTTCCGCCATTGTAAAATCGGTAATAAGCATGGATGATAAATCACCCGGATCCCGTTTACCCAGAAAACCTAACGAAAGTTTGCGTAAATGTTCTGCCAAAGAGATGCGTCCCGATGCACTCATTTCGTAAGCACCACGGAAATTGGCACGATAGGCAGCCCTTTCCGCCAGTACCATAACAGCTATATAACCTGTCATACAGCCAAATATACACCACAACCGGGTGGTATCAAGCGATTGCCCGCCTCCGTTGAAAGCACGGAATATAATACGAATCGCCTCGATAGAAAGGCAAAAAGGAACAATGTTCACCAAATTGGCAAGCATAGTGTAGCCTACAGGTTTATAAAGCCTTTCCGTACGGCCTATTGTAATATTTCTTATTGCACTCATTCTCTATTCTTTTTCTTGTTTCACATTCAATTGCCAGCGGAACGCACTCGTATAAGCATTCCACATCTTTTTATATACCCCTTCTTGAGAGGAAAGTTCTTCATGCCGTCCGCATTGTACTGCCCTTCCATCTTTCAGTACGATGATCCGGTCGGACGATACAATGGAAGAAAGGCGGTGGGCTATGATGATGACCGTCTTATCCTTAATAAGTGATTTCAAAGCCTGCTGCATCTTGTACTCGTTCTCGGGATCGGCAAAAGCCGTTGCTTCATCCAGTACAAGTATAGGAGCATTCTTCAAAATAGCCCGTGCCACACAGACTCGTTGTGCTTCACCACCGGAAAGGAAAACACCTTTATCTCCGATACGTGTTTCGTATCCGTCCGGCAACTTCTCGATAAACTCATGGCATTGCGCAGCACGAGCGGCAGCAATGACCGTATCTCTCGTTGCCTTGGACGAACCTACGGCAATATTTTCATAGAGTGTATCGTAAAAAAGGAACGTATCCTGAAAGACGAACGAAACGAGATCCATTAACTGCTCCGTTGCAATATCCTTCACATTCACATTGCCGATAAGGATTTCTCCCTGCTCCACATCCCAAAACCGGGGAATCAGATTGGCGACGGTAGATTTACCACTTCCCGACGGACCGACAAAAGCGGTAATTTTACCTTGAGGGGCCGTGAAACAGAGATCGTGCAACGCTTCGGTACGAGTAGCCTGCTCCTTGTTTTCATAGGAAAACGAGACATGACGAAACTCTATATCATACGTCGCGGGAATTTTCGGACAAGCAGGTTCCGAGACCGGCTGATTTTCAAGAATACGATCAATACGCGATACACCTTCATTGATTTCCCGCGTACTGCTGCCCAGATACATCAACTTATAGACGGGTGAAGCCACGCCCGGACCGAGTATGATAAAGAAAAGCCATACAGCTGCCAGCGTAAGACTCCGGGAGTCATTTTGCATTAGTAAAATACCGACAGGGAGAATGAAGGTGACAATCGAATTGAGCAGTACGGTAAAATATGTCATACCCGATTCGTAAGTGTCGCAAACTTTCAATGCATAGGTCTTGTAAGCTTCGATTTCGGCATTGAACTGACGGAATGAGCGGACACTCTGTCCAAAGATTTTCACCACAGGCATTCCGCGCACATATTGCACGGCAGAAGCACTCATCTGCTCTTGCGCGTTGTAATAGATGCGTGTAAATTCCCGTGCCTTTTTTCCCATGAAATTGGAAAATTGCAAGAATATACTTAGTACGATCACTGCCAAACAGACACCTGCCAGCCATCCATCGAGCGAAAAGAAAATGAGGAACATCACCACTACTGTTGCCATAACGTTCACCAAATCGGGAATCGTGTGGGCTATGAAGTTCTCTATCTTTTCTACATTCTGCTCCATCGTCTTCTTGATGGCTCCCGTTGATGTCCCGTTCAGATAACCCAGCGGCAATCTCCCGATATGTTCCGTCAACCGGACACGCAGTCCGTAGAGAATACGGTATGCTGCCACATGAGATGACATCAGGGAAGCATACAGCAACAATAATCCGCCGATCAGCCCGCCAAAGGCTATCCAACCCCAACGAATCATATTGGTCTCATCGATGGACGACAGCTCCCGGCTATGGTTCAACAATTCATAGAGTATCCGGTAGATCGCCCAATAAGGTATGAGCATACACACCGCGCTCCCAGCCGATAACAAGCCTGCCAACAGAAGCAGACTTTTTTTCTGTCCTGCAATCTCAAACAGACGGGACAGCCCTTCTTTCTTCTTATTTACCATGATCAACCGATTTATTTATCCTATTTTATACCCGAGCATGGAACTGAACTTGTAGCACAACTTCGTCATCCTGCCCAATATCTGCCCGAAAAAAAATCCCCAACGGGAACGGAAAAATTTCATATAATTGGCCTGTTCCAACAAATGCAATCCGGGTTCCCACAACTCCACCATATGCCCGTCATCTATCCCCGAACGTATCTGCGCCTTATGTTCCCTCAAGGAGTCGGGCTTCACACCACGTCGGCTCATCATCGTTCCGCATACATCGAACCACAACTCGCCGCCTTCGAAGCGCATGGTTATGTTATGTAGAAATGTCCGTACCTGTTCCTCACGAAAATACATCAATACTCCTTCCACAACAAAGATGAAATCTCCATTGGGATGAAGGAGCCGGATCCGATCCATCCAATCGGTTTCCAACAACGATGCAGACAGGTAACAATCATTCTCAGGTTCGGGTATCAACCGACGACGTATAGCAATAACCTCCGGTAGATCCAACTCATAAAATACGGCCTTTCCGTCATTTCCGACACGCTGATAACGGGTATCGAGTCCGCAACCCACATTTACCACTACCGGGCGGGTGTGAGTGTCAATGAACCGCCGGATAGCATGATCAAAATACCAACCGCGTATCACACAACCTACTTCACTCAACTTGGCCCCATCGAACCTGGAATAATCATATTCGATGTTCTCAACCAGTTGCTCAGCCAATTTGTCACATAGAATCGGATTTTTCCGACGGTTCTCCTTGGCTCTCATGTAAAGCGGAATCAATAATGTTTCCGCCACGATGTTTTCAAATTCATGTTTTTGTTTCATTCTATACTTTTATGATGTTAGTGTCAGAGTAGCGCTGAAAAATGAACGGTATTCAAAATCGTTCACAAAAAAAGAAGAGAACCTTCGTAAAGATTCTCTTCTCAATTTTAATCCGGTAAACGGCGATTTATATTTTTGTCTTCTATTGCTCATACTCTCAGCAAAGCCCTCCAACCTTGAATTTCAAACAATATATACTCATGCACGATATACTCCATTTCCTTGCTATCGATAGCATGCTTCAACATTTCTTCAAAAAGGGTGAACATCCAGACTGCTTGCAGATGGATCATAAAATCCGATACCACCACATTGATTTCCGGATGCTTCTCTTTCATTTCGGCAAACCATGTTTTAACAATCTCCGTCGAACGGTTTGTATAGTCTTCCCTGAATGTTTCCAATGAAGAGCCTTGTGAATGGAACAATAGAATCTTCATCAGCTCACCATGCTTGTTTATCAAGGATATATATTCATCGACAGCAGACTTGAGATACTCTTCGGAACATATAAGCATAATATCTGCTCCTTTGGCTCCATGATGTTCCTGCAGCATTCGCTCCAAAGCATCCGATACAGGACGAAGTATCACACAAAACAACTCATCTTTATTCTCAAAATAGTTATAGAGATTTCCTACGCCTACATCTACAGCATCGGCTATTTCGCGCATAGAGGTCTTCAAATATCCTCTCTGCACAAATTGCTCTTTTGCGGCCGACAGAATCCGGTTGCGTATATCCGATTTGAGTGTTTGCATATGACGAACAGCGTTTTATTTCCGGACGTAAAATTACGGTATTTCACTTTGACACACAATACCTATAAATAGTGGTTTTGGAATGACACCTTCAAACATTCGGACGACAGCAATACTCACCCTTTATATTATTTTCCCCAATACTGTGTTCCCCAATTCTACACTATTCCACATAATTTATTTCACACCACCATTATCCCAAACAACCAACACATTAATTTTCAATGATTTATATTTCAAATGTTTTTTTGGCATCCCGTTTGCAATACTATTTGTACAAGAGATAACAGGTTAGAATTTTAATAATCATTAAAAAAATTACGATCATGAAAAAGGTATTAGTAGCAGTAGCATTGGTAATGGGATTAGGTAGTTCTGTAGCATTTGCACAGGAAGTTGAAAACTCTACGGCAGTAGAAACGCAGGCACAAGCTCCACAAGATGAGTTTACGAAAATTGATGCCAAAAAACTTCCGGATGCAGTTATGAATGCCTTGGCTAAATCTTATGAAGGTGCCTCAATCAAAGAAGTTTATTCGGCTGACAAAGAGACCGGTAAGATTTATAAGGTGATTCTTACAACCAAAGATTCTCAGGAAGTTACCGTACTTCTGGACGAAAAGGGCGAAGAGATAA
>OCAD01001287.1_pt1 | contig 10735 bp, 10 predicted proteins | sample 1538261 | NCBI WGS metagenome assembly OCAD01 (sample SAMEA2580261, study PRJEB22360) | human gut metagenome | biome: human gut; feature: human-associated habitat; material: faeces | place: Denmark | collected 2008/2010
TTGCCGCCATTCTGCGGCTGCCGGTCAATGGCGTTTCCCGTGATGCAGAAGGGTTCTTCCTGTTCTACGAGCGGCACGTTGTTGCCGCCTGTTCCGTATCTTGCGGACATGGTAGGCACCACCTGGTGAGGGCCGGTGTATCGGGCATCAATACCATGGTTTTCATAGACGAGCGGCTGGTGTCCATGCTCCTGCGTCCGCAGCGTACCGGACACATTCTCGGAGCATTCAATCACGCTTCCGCCCTGGTCATTCAGGCACAGGACGGACGGCATACAGTTTCCGCTGGCAGAGCCTTTCAGCGTAGGAGCCAGTTCCTCGCCATACCCAATGCTCCCAGCAGAGGCGCCGGCTCCTGCCGAGAATGCGGCGGCTACAAAGGTCTGCTGTTTCATTCCCGGTTGCGCATTCAAAGCACCCGCAACATCATGTAAGTCACGAACCTCATCTCTTTGGTTGGCAGCAAAGGCCATGACACCGTTTCTGCCGGTGGACATCCCGCAGTTCGCGCCGAGCGTGGCGGCAACATCGCCAGTCAGGTCACCATTGTAACCGTCAAAGCCCTCGACGGTGTCATCCGGCTGCGTCACGAAGGTCTGCATCTGCATATTGGTGGTTGCCATCAAGGCACCGGACACACCGTGCAGGTCGATACCCTCGTCCCGCTGATTGATATGAAAGGCATTCAAATCCGTAGGTTGCCCGTCCGGGCACATCAACCCGGCTTGGATCTTCAAAGCCCGTCCCAGCTTCGGCGGCAGTGCTTTCCCGCGTTCAGAAGCTCGGCGCAGGATCCCCAAGCATGCCTTCGGGGATAAATAGTATTTTATCGGCGGTGCGTCCTGCAAAATCTGCGACAAGGAAGATTCTCTTGCGTCGTTGGGCGACACCCCAGTATTGAGCATCCAGGCACCGCCAAGCCAGGGAGAAATCAGTTCCCAGTAGGATTCGCCCAGCAGATTGCCATGGCCAGGGGTAAGTTCCAGGGACATAAACGGAACCGCACTTAACTCGGACGATCTCTTCGAGGACGATACGGAAGTCCTCGCCTTTGGGAGTTCCGCTGGAGAAGGCTCCCGGAACATTTTCCCACAGCATATACCGAGGTCGGACAGCGTGACCTGCTCGGCCTCTTTGTTCGTCTGCATTTCGCATCTCCTTTACCAGTCGAACCTGCTCCATAAACAAACCGGAGCGGGCGCCGGATAATCCGGCTCTCGCTCCAGCCACGGATAAATCCTGGCACGGGCTGCCGCCGCAGATGATATCTACGGGCGGCAGTTCTGCGCCGTTGAGCTTTGTGATGTCACCCACATGGATCATGCTTGGGAAGCGCTGCTTCGTGACCTCAATGGGAAAGGCTTCAATCTCCGAAGCCCACACCGGCGTAATGCCGCTGCGAATGGCAGCCAGAGGAAAACCACCGATGCCGTCAAACAGGCTTCCCATAGTGAGTCCGCTCATTTTGACACCGCCTGCACGATCGTGCGCGTGGTGTTTACAGCGGCCTGTGCCGTATATACCGCACTCATGATATTGGCTCTTGTCGTTGTGTCCAGGCCAAATGCTCCGGCAATGCGGGGGATCTCACCGGCAGAGAGCATCAGCCCCAGTCCCAACAGTGCGTGATCCTTAAACACCATGAGTCCGGCGATGAGGATAGTAGCCTGTAAAAATGCGGTCAGGCACAGACCGATAATTTGTTTGCACCACTGGATGAAGCCATCCGTATAGCCACGGGGCACAGAGAACATATACAGACTTCCCACGGCAATCTGGACCAGCAGAATACCTCCGCGCTTGAGATTGGCGAAGAAGACCTTGATGATCGCATACGCCATAAGGATGATGCAGAACAGGATCATGATCCCGCTGGTGATACTGCCAAAGCCGAGAAACGGGCCGGATGCCAAATCGGTCAGCGATTCCACGGCGCTGAACTCCTGCATGATATCACTTGCCACATCTCCGATGGATGCACCGTAGCCGGTGATCCCTGCGGTGAGTTGCCCCTGCAGCGTTACCGAAAGCGCATAGAGCCGGACCGGAACGACAGTAAACAGGCTCACGGCCATAAAGCCCTTGATGGCATTGAGCGCGGTTTCGCGGATGTTGCCCCGCCCGCTGGAATACTCGATGCCGCATTCAAAGCAGGCCACGACCAGCCCGGTTCCGTACAACGCCCAAGCGAGATAGGAGAAGAACAGTACGATGCTCTGCACCCAGGACATTTCGAAGAGTTCGACACCCATGTTTCCCATCTCTGCGAAGAAGTTGCCGAGAAAGCCCACGACCTGACCGTAGAACCAATCCACGATCTGGCCGAGGATCTTATCGGCAACAAAATCCCAAATAAACATTGTTCGGTTTCACCTCCTCCGGGTGAAGCCGTACCAACTGCTTGGGATATGGCAAAGGCCGTACAGCTGGTACGGCCTTTAAATCATACTCGGTTTACATTGTCTGTGACCATTGCTGGTCGGTGGACTGGCTCATGTCTTGGAACACCTCCAGATAGTCCGATACTGCGTTGGAGAGCTTCTCATAGTCCTGCCGGGTGGGGTGATACACATACCAGTCTACTTTTCCATAGTCATCCCAAATGTGTGGGTCAACACCATTGCGGAAGTTGGGGTTGGAAGTTACCTTCGTCCCCAGCAGATCCGAAAAGCGAAGGCGCAGGGTATCCACCTGTCCTTCGCTGCGGTTCAGGATCGTCAACTGCAAGGCGTTGTACTGATTGGAGACGATTCCAGTGACAAATTGGATCTTTGCCCGATTCATATCGCTCAGACGCACATAGCAGACTCTGCCCACATAGGTGGCATCGGGATATTGCTCTCCGATAATTTTTCGGAGTTCCTGTTCGTAAAAAGTCATTGCCTACACCTCAGATTCCGATAATCTGCCAGATGTACAGCGGTGCCGTCAGCGTGAACACCAGGCACGCGAACAGGATGGCGGGCGCCGTCCACTCGAACTGGCCACTCTTTCGGTAGTCAAAATAAGCTGTGCCGAGTTTGGCGAAGAAAAACACCGCAAGGATCAGGTCAATGGCGGGAAACACCACGTTGTTGACGACGGTCTTGATCTGCGTGGATGCCGTGGCCCAGGTGCTTTCCACCGCTCCGGCCACATCGCCGGTGCCGGCAGCAAAGGCCGTGGTTCCCATCATGCAGACCAACAGCAGGGACAGGGTCAGCATCACACAAAGGCGCTTGCATTTCATTTTGCTCATAGATACCTCCAATTCTTGTTGTTATTTTGAGGGTGCGATATGCCATTCTTCCCACAGGTCACCGGCGATGCGCACGGAATCCGTCAGGTTCATACTGAGCATTCCCGTGGGTGTCCAGCAGTCCAAAAGCCAGGTATACGGCGTGTAGCTGCCGTCCGGGTACCAGATAGGTGTGAAGTGGGTCGGGCGGTCATAGGTGCTGTAGGGATTGTTTTTGAAAGCGAAGGTGGTACTCTTGCCGCTGACGCTGCGGTTCAGCAGTCTCCAGAAGCCTTCGTACCCGAATTCAGGGAAATAGGTCACGGCATTCTGCGCCGCCGTGACAGCCGCGCTCTGCGTGGTCGTTACTCTGGCCGTTACTTTCTCCTGAATTCCGTACCCGCTTTTCGTGGTAGCTGCAGTCGCTGTGGGTGACAGGCTGGTTTCCGTCTGAGTAGCCGTTGTAGTCAAACTCCCACCATCCATGATCCTCCCACCAGCCGTTATCTACCCAGTGATACCAGCGGTCACGGTGAACCACATTGTTATCATCCACCCAGCGATCCGTGTGCCAGCACTTCTCCCAGTTCTCTACCCATTCCCAATTTTCCTGCCACCAGGGTGACCAAATGCCCCAGGAAGCGGATGTTACCTGTTCTTTCTCTGGAATAGAAGCCAGACGGAAACGGTCGTTGCGGTCATCCGCCACCGGGTTGGGCGGATCGTTGCCGTCCAGATCCACGATGTTGCAGGTGATCGTGCTCTGCGCCGTGCCGCCGCCAGACACGCTGACGGCAATCGTAATGACGCATGGCTCTGACGGCGTGTGCCATTTTACCCATACCAATTGACTGTCGCCGTCCGGATAGTAGACATTGCTGACGGTGTAAGTTCTGCCTTGAATCACAAAGCGAACAGTCACAGGATTATCCGGGTCGGACTGCCCGCCGCTCACCTCCACCGAGGAGATCACATCGGTATCGACTCGGTATTCATAGTCGAAGTCGTTTACATCGGGCGGCTCCAACTCACCGTTGAAGCGGACGACTCCGATGCCGAGGGACGAGATGATCTGATCGTTGCTGACCTTGCTGTTGGTGCTGCCAGACCATGCGGGATAGCCCAGATCTGCTTCTTCAAGGAAGATGGCCAGCGGCAGATTCTTATGGGTGAGCGATCCCATCTTGCTTCGAAGATCTCCGTTTACCTTTTGGTCATAGAGCGCCGCTTCCGTGGCCGTCATGGCATAGTAGGCTCCACCGTAGACGAAGTAGGCGATAGGCTCGACAACGATTTTGTAATCGCCGGCAATAAGCGTATCAAAGTCTATTCCCACATATCCGGCAATCGCCCGAATGACTTGCTCGTCTGTAAAGTAGCTTCGAATCGCCGCAATGCTGGCGGGATAGTCGCCGGTCGAAATGATGCGAGGCAGACTCTGCGCCGGACGGACGCAGACATAGCCGCCCACGACAGGTGACAACGCCCGCCCACTGTTATAAGAAAGCTTGGATACCTTTCCGAAGTGGATCATGTTGGTGCTCGGATTCTGATTGCTCCAGTCAATGGTGTTCCCCACGACAGCGTGGCTGTCCACATTCACCACGGAAATGCGGACACCGTCCATACCCGGATTCCAGTAGTTGGTGGATGTGCCGCTGCCCATGCCGCCGCCACCGCCGTCGAAGTTGCCGTCACCGGTGGCATAAGCTGGAACAGCCGCACACAGCATGAGCACAAGGGAAAGAAAAAGTGCGAGAAGTCGCTTCATGGATTCCTCCTTTCAAAGCTTCGAAAAAAGTAAAGGCGCAGCCATTTCTGACTGCGCCATGCTGATTGGGAGTACTGTTAGTTCCCGCCGCCCATTTCACCGATTTTATTTCCGTTTTCGTAGATGTCCTGTCCGTCGATGACCGTGTTATCACCGCTGTTGTCTACATAGCCGAAGCCCGGCACATATACCTGACCGGAGGAGTTCGTGCTTCCTGCGGCAGGCTGGGATTCCGCAGGCTTGGAGGTGGGCTGCTCCGGATATGTAGGGTGCGGTTCATCCTCCGTCTTGCGTTCCGAGGTCGGCACATCCTCCGCTTTGTGGTCATCCGGAAGTGTCGCCGTGCCGCTGGGCGATTCCGGCTTTTCTGGAGCGTCCGGTTTAACAGGGTCCGCCTGGATGGTCTGCTCCGTGCCGTTGGAGTTTGCACCCTGGCCGGGGTCGCTCTGCTCCGGCGTCAGCGAGGGGACATTCACATCTCCCTGGCTATTGTTGATGTTCACATTGGGATCGTTTCTGTCCGGCTGACTGCCGGATACCGTTCCGGAAGGCATCACCGTATTTCCGCCGAAGCGTCCGGCAATCCCGATGACAGCCGCACCGCAGAGAAGGCAGCAGACGGTAATGAGGATGATCCGTTTCGTCTTGTCGTTCATTGATTTTCCTCCTTTTCCTGATTTATCTCTTGATTGGACAATACCACACCTTTCAGCGTAAGTCTATTGGGAAAGCGAAACTTTTTCAGAATACCGGCACATATTTGGCTTCCGTGTGCAGCATCATTTCAGCTGCGGGCAAAAGGTTCCCAAGGAATCGCACCGGTACCTCCAAGCGGATCTCCACTGCGGCGGTATAGCCCTTGCTTTGGCCGGAACTGAGGGCGTTGTTACTCAGCTCCACGCTCAGGCCAGAGATGGTATATTCCACATTCCCATTTGAAATCTTCTGATATCCACTGCCAGTGTTCTCCAGCCCAAGCGTGGATGCCAGCTGACCGTACACGTCGCCGGTATCCATGCTCTCGTCCCATCGGCCTGTACCGTCCGGATACCAGCCTGCGGCATAGCCCTCCCGCACAGCGTGGTACACATCATCATAGTTGTCGTTGATGGTGGAGATGACCGCCTGTTGGGCAGCCTCCTTGACACCCTGGGCGATGATCCACACCCGGCTAAACTCCGCGACCGTGCAAAAAAGTATCAGCAGGACCAGCACGATGGCAAGGATCATGGGGGTGCCCTCGCCAGGGTGGCGACGAAAGAAACGATACTTGCTCATTTCCAATACACCTCCGACTTTCCGGTGGCCTCCGACCGCAGCGTGATGGGAAATGAGCCGAAGCCGCCGAACAGGCCGATGTCCATGTCCAATGTCAGCGTTACGGTGACTTCCTCATTGAGCTGAATGCGTCCCGTTTTTGACCAGCGGATGTTGGGATCCAGACCGGTGCTGTCCGTCAGCGCCGCAGCACGGCGGCTGGTTTCCGTTCCGACTCTGCCGGAGATCTCCGCCTCCCGCACCAGCTCCACCGCATAGGTGTCGAGCTGCTGCTTGGCAACGAAGACCGGCAGGACCCGTACCACCAGCGCCAGCACCAGCATAGCGCAGACTACCAGCACGCATACATCGATATATCCCTCGCCGGAGTGCCGTTTTCGTAATTTCTTCATAGGCATTCCTCCTTAAAACAGCGCACCCAGCGAGTTGATGATCTGATAGATGATAATGACGATGTACGTCATCATGAAGCACATGAGCATGAGGAAGCTGAACACCCGGATCTTGGGCGGGATCTTCGCCGCCTTGGCTTTCAGGCGCTGCAGCTCCAGCGCTTTCAAATCATGGGAGAGCATTTGGAAGTACATCCGCCCATCATCGCCACGCAGGATGCCGACAAGACCGCGGACGATATCCGAGATGATGGCCGAACCCATACGGGCTTCAAAGCGGATGAGTGCCGCCTCATAAGAGGAGGAGCGCATATCCGCCGTCAGCACATCCAGTTCACGGGCAAAATCAGGACCGGCATGTTTCTTGTAGTTCTCCAGAATGCGCAGGACATCCCGGCTGGCGGCCAATTCCTGATGGATGGTCGCCACGAAACGAGGCAGTTCACCCTCCACCAGTTCCATTCTGGCCTTGCACAGCTCATCCGCCCGGCGGCTCTCCTTGAAATAAGTGAGCAGCGCCAGTACCACCACCAGCGGTGTCAGGATGGGCAGGATCAGAAGGCACGGAATGATTCCCAGCAGGATGAGGCAGGGCTTCAAAACGGTGTAAGCCGTATAGACCTCGGGGGTCATATCCAGGCGTCTGCGCTTGTAGGCATCCAAGCGGATCAGCGGAGCCAGCTTCAGCGACCATCCCAAAATGAGCGTCTCCATAGATTTCACAAGACTGCGCTCCTTGCGTCCTGCAGAGATGAGGGCACGCTCTGTTGCCAGCCTGGGGATCTTCAGCATGTCCGCCAGAACGAAATACAGTCCAGCAGCCAAGGCGGCGCCGAACAGAAATAGCAGCAGTTTCACACTCTCACCTCCGATACTCAATGGGCTGCGTCAGCTTCACGACGAATGCGAAGGACACGAACACAGCGGCAAGGCAGACAGCGATGACCATTTGACCGGGGATGGTGGCTACCAGCGTATGATACCAGTCCTTATTGATGAAGCGCACCAGCGGAATGTTGATCAGCACGAGGATTGCCATGGTGATGAACTCCCTGCGGGGGCCAAACACCAGATTTTCCAGTTCCGCATTGACCACCCGCATATCCGACAGCTTGCTGACGATGGGCGTCAGGATGCTTTTCAGACTTCGGTCTGCCTGACAGGCCATCACGGCATCGCACCATTCCCGCCAGACCTCGTTGTCGATGGCGGCTTTCAGGTCAGTGAGTGCCGCATCCATATCCGGGTCGATGTGCTTGATACGCATCAGAAAATGCTGGAATACCTCCTGCACCGGCGGGTGCAGGTAACGGACATTCTCCTCTACGGCCTGCTGAAAGTTTTCATTACGCAGGTAGGCTGTAGTAATGACGGACAGCGCCGTCTCCAGTTCTGCTGCCACATCCTTTTTGAAGCTGCCTGCTGTGAGCTTGACATACCAAAATGGGGTCAGCATCAAACCAACAGCCAGCACCGGCACAAGGAAAGCGTTTCCTGCGGCAATGGCGATGCAGGCTCCCAATGCAAAGCAGAGCAGAGATGTAAAGCACACCATGGGGAACCTGTCTGCCCGTCCGGAGGCTGCCAAGACCGCCTGCGCCTCGGTGATCTCACGCCGGAGGAACCCTGCCTTTTTTCGCCTGGTCGTTTCGTTGATATCGGCACGGATACTGCCGGGAGCTGCGGTCAAGCGGGAAAAAAGACTGTCGCTCAGTTCTCGCGGCGAGACATGCAGTACCATAAAAAGCCCTGCGATCATGCCGATGCAGGCAATCAGCTGGATCATAGTCATTCATCTTCCTCCTTTCCTTGAACGAATTGCGCCAACTCTCCAAGCGGCATCCCGTTTTCGATAAAGCGGCGTCGCAGGCTTTCGGATATCTCCTCACATTTCCGGTGCTCACCCTCAATGATGAAGCGGTTGTCCTCCAGATGGTTGTCCGTGATGTGATACTCATAGAGCTTGTGAAGTCTGCGGCTTCCGTCCGGCAGAATCTCACATTCAGAGATGTTGGTGATGCGGCGCTGCTTATTCTCAAGCTGTCGGCAATAAACCACAATGGGATACGCCTCGGTGACATATCCCATGAGGGTATCGTCCGGGGTATCCACAGCGCGTTTGCAGAGAGACACCATGCGGCGGTAGGTACCCTCGCTGGAATTGGAGTGAATGGTAGTCAGCACCGCAATGCCCACACGGGCGGCCTCCTGCGCCGCATTGGCCTCCGGGCCGCGCATCTCGCCCACGCAGATGATGTCCGGATTGAAACGCAGAGCGATATCCAGCAATGCGATCTGATCGATGCGCTGGCGCTCATTCTCGCTGTCACGGGTCTGCGTGTGGACGACAGAGTTCGTCACCCGCCCGTCACGCTCCCGGATGAGCTGGAGTTCTCGAGAGCCATCTTCAATGGTAAAGATACGCTTGCGGTCCGGGATGGTAGAGAGGAGCCAGCCCGCCACGGTGGTCTTGCCGGAGGAAGTTGCTCCCGCCACGCAGATAGACACGCCATAGCGCAGGCATGCGGACAGAAAGTCCAGCATTTCCTCTGTGGCTGTGCCACTCTGCACGAAGTCCGCCTTGCTGAGATTCCTGGGATTCACGATACGGATGGATGCGGCAACACCGGCATCCTCATCCAGCACCGGCGTTTTGATGACCGAGATACGAATATTCTTTGCCAATCGGGAGGTAATGATGGGGCTGGCATTGTCCAGTACCTTGCCGGAGTTCTGCAGCATACGGCGGATGACATTGGCGGCGTGTTCCGGCGAATCGAAATGCTCCTCCAGCTTGGCGGTATGACCGTCCGAATACTGGATCTCAATGTCCCGCCAGGAGTTGATATCGATCTCCTCAATTCCGTCCGCGAAGATGTACTTGGTTAAAAATCCGTACTCTGCCATTTCCGTGTACAGAGCGTCCACCAGTTCAGAGGCCGTCATGCCATCCACAGCAATGCGGTTCTCCTGCAGATACCGTGCCATGCGGCGCTTCATCTGCTCTTTGGCACCCGAATTATCCTCTGTGATGAGGGTGGCGTAGGTTTCCGAGAGATAGCCCTGCACCTGACTGAGCGCATCCGCAAAGGTGACGCCTTTCTCCTGCGGGGCAAAGAAGAGTTCGCTTGCACGTGGTGCAGTTGCAGTTTCCGCGAAAAGTGACCTTCCGGTGCGCTCCTCAAAGGAGATGTCATGCACCTCTGCCTGTTCCGGCTTTCTCTCCGGTTCTGCGGGGGCGGCCGGGGCGAACAGGGAGTTGCTTCGTCTTTCACCAAGCAATCAGAACACCTCCTCACAGATCCGGTCGATCTCCTTGCGGAATGCGCGGCTGTCCTTCATGGAGAGGTCTGCCAGCAGCTCACCGGCCAAATACTGCTCCTCCAGCTCCTGCGAATACGGCAGCCGGAAGACTACGCTGCCCAACACCTGACCGATGCGGTCTGCCGCCTGAAAGGGCTTGATGTTGGATGCTACCCGGTACTGCTTGTCTTTGTCCCATTTCAGTTCTCCCAGAAGCGGAAGCTGGCTGGAGAGATATCCGACCGATTTCAGGTCACAGCTGGCAAGCTGCAGAACGCTGTCCGCCTCCATCAGCGCCACAGCGGAGAGAATGTCGTTTGCGATGTAGCTGGAGCAATCAATGACCACATAGGGTACGATCTCGCGGAGGCCGCAGATGAGCTCCTCTGCCTGCTGCTTGGTGCAGGGCGCATAGGTGTACTCGTTTTCTTTCTTGCGAAGGCCAAGCATCGTCAGGTGCGGCAGACGTTTTAGGGTAGTCAGATTGTGTTTGATGAGATTTACGGAGATGTGCTGAGCGGCAAAGATACTGCCGAGGGATTTATCGACCTCCAATTCCGAGGGAGGGCAAATGCAGGGCATCATAGGTGCGGTCATATCACAGAGGAGCAGCACCGTATTTTTCTTCTGGGCTGCCAAATGCTTTGCGATTTTGACTGCTGTTACCGTTTTGCCGCAGCCGGGACTGCCCCAAACGGCGAGGATGCCGCCTCCGGACTCCTCCATCGGCTCCAGCCCCTCCCGCTCCGTATTTCGGCGCAAGACAGGCTAAGG
>OCAD01001291.1_pt1 | contig 10713 bp, 10 predicted proteins | sample 1538261 | NCBI WGS metagenome assembly OCAD01 (sample SAMEA2580261, study PRJEB22360) | human gut metagenome | biome: human gut; feature: human-associated habitat; material: faeces | place: Denmark | collected 2008/2010
CGACCGCCATGGCGGCAAGTCTCGGTCTGCCGCAGGAGGTCATGGGCCAGCAATTGGGCACGCTTTCCGGCGGCCAGCGTCGTCGTATCGAATTGGCCCGCATCCTGTTCTCCGATGCGGACACACTGATCCTCGACGAACCGACCAACCATTTGGACGCCGACTCCATCGAATGGTTGCGCGGATACCTGAAGAAATACGAGGGTGGATTCCTGGTCATCTCCCACTCCACCGAACTGTTGGACGAAGTGGTGAACAAGGTATGGCATTTGGACGCGCAACTCGGACAGATCGACATGTATTCCCTCGGTTGGAAAGCCTACCTGCATCAGCGCGCGGTTGATGAGGAACGTCGCCGTCGCGAACGTGAAGTGGCCGAGAAGAAGGCGGAACGCCTCATGCAGCAGGGTATCCGCCTGCATGCGAAGGCAACCAAGGCCGTGGCCGCACAGAACATGATGCGCCGTGCGGAGAAACTTCTCGAGACCACGTCCGAAGCGCAAAAGCAGGAGAAGGTGGCGGATATTCGTTTCCCGGAGCCGGCTCCGTGCGGTCGCACGCCGATCATGGCGAAGGATGTGTCGAAAGCCTATGGTTCGAACATTGTGTTCGCCGGCGTGAATCTGGCTATTGACAAGGGTTCGCGTGTGGTGATTTTGGGATACAACGGTGCCGGTAAGACCACCACCCTGCGTCTGCTCGCGCATTTGGAAGAGCCGGACACCGGTTCCGTGGATTACGGTCACGGCTGCAAAATCGGCTATTTCGCGCAGGAACATGACACGCTTGACCTGAATGCCACAGTGTTGGAAAACCTCATTCATGTGGCTCCGGAACTGAATGATACGCAGGCGCGTTCGATTCTCGGCTCGTTCCTGTTTTCCGGGGATGATGCGTTGAAGCCGGCCCGTGTGCTTTCCGGTGGTGAGAAGACTCGACTGGCGTTGGCTACTTTGGTGACCAGCCGTGCGAACGTGCTGCTGCTCGACGAACCGACCAACAATCTTGATCCGGCCTCACGAGATGAGATTCTCAAGGCTATCGCCAAGTATGAGGGTGCCATTGTGCTCGTCACCCACGATGAGGGCGCGGTGCAGGCATTGAACCCGGAACGCGTGCTGCTCATGCCCGACGGCGACGAAGACCTATGGAACGATTCCTATCTGGAATTGGTCGCCGAAGAGTAAGCCGAGTAATTCGAGTTTTATTCGGATTGTATTTATGCCGGACGCGAAAACGTCCGGCTTTTTTCTTTCCACATGCGTTTCGAGCACGTTCGGTATTTCCGTATTTGTCTTGGGGCCTGCGAACAATCTGTGATTTGCAAGCGGCCCCGACTCATGAATCGCATCTTGCATGCCCATTGAGGGCTTGAGTCGATTCGTTTGCCAGGAAGTCGCCATTGCGACCGTCCGAACCTTTTCGGATTTCGTTATGCGCCCCCTAGCCTTCCGCGCTCCTGTTGGAACATGACGTGCGGAACAGACCAGAGGGGCCGATGCAGCAACACATCGAACGCATAGCGAAAGGAAGTTCCATGCCACGTAACGGCAAGGAAGGCATTCTCTTCAGTTTCATCATGTCCGCGATCATGATTTATGTGATGGCGGCACTCAATTACGGCGTACGTATCGGTGACGTCGGTGCGGCGGCGTGGAGCTACGCATTGTTCAACTGGCCGTTGGCCTACGTGGCCGGCATGATTTGCGATTTGTGCATCTGCACGCCAAGCTCCCGCGCGATTATGAATACATTCGGCGCGGCAACCGACCGTGCGGTATGGAAAGGCATCACGGTCAAATTCCTCATGGTGGTGCTGATGACCGTGTTCATGACCGTATTCGGCGCCATCATGGCATTCGGTTTCACATTCGGCGCGTTCACGGGATTCTGGCGCATGTTCCCCTACAATTTCACCATCGCGTTGCCGATTCAGATGCTGATCGTCGCGCCATTGTCCGGCAAGATAGTTCACGCCATCGGCGATGCTGCCGGATGGAACAAGTCCGCGCAACAGCATGTTCCCGCTTTGGATGTCAAGACCGTTGCCGATGTGATGCAGCATGACGTTTACACGGTAGCCTCGGATGCCGCGGTACGTGACGCAGTGCGCATGATGTTGGAAAAGAACATCAGCGGCATGCCTATCGTCGATGACGAACGCCACGTGGTCGGCTTCATCTCCGATAGCGACGTACTGCGCCGCTTCGCACAAGACAACGCGCCGGTTTCCGACATTTCCACGCTGGTCACTGGCATGGCCCGCGGCGAATTCCCGGAACTGTCTCACGCAGAACTGCTTGATATGAACGTCATGGTTATTGCCGCAAAGCCGGCCGTCACCGTGCAATCGGATGCCAATATCGCGCAAGTCTGCCAGATGTTCGACTATCAACAGTACAAGAAAGTGCCGGTGGTTGAACAAGGCAAGCTCGTGGGCGTCGTCAACCGTGGACGCCTCACCCGCCGTTCCTTCGAAGCATGCCTTGGTACTGCCGAATAGCAATTAAATAATAACTAAATACTGCAATAAGTGGAGGGCGCCGAATCTGTCAATCGACGCCCTCCACTGTTTATCTCATTCCTTATTGCAATCAAACCGAATCATGCGCGATATGCGCAAGCCTTCACCGGCTTCGCTTGGTGAGCGGCTCCCAAGGTTCAAGCTCGACCGGCTGATCGGCCAGTATTTCGCGTGTGGTCTCATCGAGATACTCCTTGCGAATGATCAGTTCGGTAACATAACGGTCGAACCAAGCATCGGACGCCACATAATAGCCATCCTGACCATTATCCTTGCCCCAACTGTTCTCCACCTTCCAACGGTTCGGACGCCCGTCAGCATCCAAATTCACGCCAGTCAACGTCATGGCATGATTGCTTGGGCAATCACCATACTCCAATCCCTTGGCCTTGTCGAACGTGAATTTCGTACCGAAAAGCTGGTCAACGCGCACGGTATCGCAATCAAAATAGCCATCGCCACGCAACGAGAACTGCATGCAATCACAAGCGAACCAAATCGGATGACCACCACTGATCTGACCCACAGCAGCCTTCTTGAACACGTCAAGAGGCACGTTCACAAACTCCATATCACCCGCTTCCGCCACATTGGCGGAAAAACGAATACGATACCGCTTGCCAAACGGACGACTCTCCATCGGCACATTGCATAACGTGACCAGATCGTTCACATCCACCGGCACGTACTTCTTATAAAACTCCATCGGAGTGATACCGAATTCACGAATCTGCGGACGCTCATCCTTACCGGTTTTCGCAGCCTTTTCAGACGGCCCCTCCCCCGTGGTTTTCTTCTTGCCGTCATCCTTGTCATCGCTCGTACGCGCAAGAAAATCAAAACGCTCCGGAGGCTCACCCAATGCAATCGCACACATGCGATACACCGTAGCCATATCCGCATTCTTCAACGCACGCAACTCATCCAACGACGTTCCAGCCGCATGACGGTCACGCAAATCGGACGCGAACTCACGTAGCTTCGTATTCAAATACTGCTTGAACGCATCCGAACTCTTCGAATTAGCCGACTCCGGATAAGCACTCTTCGGCACCAAACCATACTTGTTCACCAAATCAGCGAACATCTGCCACCAACCACCATCATCGGCCGGACCATAATTAATCGCCTCGAACACACGACTATCCAGCGGCTCATCCAACGTGGCAAGCACATTCTCCAAATACGTGTTCGACTTCTCCATCGCATCCCAGAAAAACAGGTAGGTTTCCGAAAACTCGAAATCCTCCAAATTCCAACGATGCATCAACTCATAACGCAACGTATTAAGCGCCGCAAACATCCAACAACGCCCCGAACTACGCTGATTGGTGATACTCCCCTGCTTCAGCTCGATGGAGAAATCATTCTGCAGCACGCGCTCGCCCTTATAGTCGGTGGCTGCGGCGAGCACACCGGATGATACTGCCGCGTTGGCTGCCACCAGATTGGCGCGGTCAGCGTTGAAGTCTGTGGAATACTGTTTGAGCAGCGCAGGGTCGAGTGCTTTGACGTCACTCATGGTTCATGGTCCTTTCGATATGTTCGATTTCGGATTCTATGTCGCGCAGGCGGCAACGCAGGTCGGATTCCACGTCTACGCCGTCACGTTGCGCTTTGCGGATGATGGCGATGATTTCGTCAGCGTAAGGATGATCGCCATCATGCTGTTCGTCCATTTGACTTGCGCTTGTTGTGAATGCTGTTTCAAGCTGATCGCAATACTGCGATTTGTGTACTCTCGATACGATTTTCGTGGCGCGCGGCAATGCGCCTTGCGCGTGGGAGATGCCTTCGAGCATGGACTTGCGATGCTTTTCTTTCTGTTTCATCGCTTCCCACAGTTTCAACGTATCTTGCGCATTTTCCGGTGCTGGCGCGGAAGCGTCGGTAGCGTCGTCTGATTGGAAGACGTGCGGATGTCGGGTGATGAGCTTGTCGACGAGACGATTGCACACTTCGTCGATGCCGAACGGATCCTGCGCATCCACGGCACACACTTGCGCTTGGAAAACGGATTGCAGCAGCATGTCGCCGAGTTCTTCACGCATGTTGTCGCGATCGTTCGTTTCCACGGCGTCGATGTATTCGTAGGTTTCTTCCAACAGTGGTTTAAGCAGGCTTGTATTGGTCTGCTCGCCGTCCCAAGGGCATCCGCCTGGTTCGTGCAGAATGCGTACGACCTGCTTGACACGGTCCAACGCGCTAGGCGCATCGCGTACAGGGGCAAGTTTCAAACAGTGTTCGAATTCTTCGGGCAACTGATAATCATCATGTGCGGCTTCAGTCATGCCACTGATTCTTCTCGCATGTGCCGACCATGCGATCGTAACCGTTAATGGGCAGATTCCTCCACCCACTGGAGAATTTGGTGCGCTCATGTGCTCGTCAGCGGGAAGAATCTTCCAGTAGCTGGAAGATTCGGGACGTTCACAGTCACCTCAGCGTGCTGGTGATCTGGTCGACGGTTTCGCCGTCTTTGCGTGCGACGGGCTGGAGGATGGTTTCGTCCTCGGATGCGTAGTAGTAGCCTTCGGCGGTGACTTCGGTATCACCGTTCCATGTGTTGTGGGTGGTGCCGTCCACGCCGGTCCAGCGGAGCGTGCTCGTGCCGGTCACGTTCTCGCTGATCGAGCTGCCGTTACGGCTGGTGGTGACCGTGTCCGCCACGTTCTGCGTGTCGCCGGCCTTGGTGGTCGTGCCGGATGCCTTCGTGGCCACGCTCAGCGTGTAGTCCGGCGGGGCGAGCTGGTATTTGTCGAGCACGATCACGACGATGCTGCGGGTCGAGTCGACATGGCGTTCCATGATCTTGTCGACGCTGTTCGACGGATCGTCGCTGAAGCCATCGCCGGTATGGTAGTGCTGAGAGCCTGCATAAAGGTATTCATTTGGCGCGATGTTCTTGTACCAGTTGTCCTTCCATATCTTCGCGTCGTAGACGCCGGACCCGTTTCCACACGCTGGTGGTGGACCCGTTGCCGGACGCCGCGCCCACGGCCACGACGCGGCAGTCGCCGTCGCCCTCGCCCGGATGCCTCTGGCGGAAGCCGGCCACGCATTCCGCGTTCGCGTCGCTCAACGCCTTGGCGGCCTTGCCGGCCGAATCGTCCATGGTCACGCCTTTCCAGGCCATGGCGCGGCTCACGCTGTTCAGGTCCGTCGCGGAACCCCCACGAGCCCGTCGCGTCGTCCTTGTAGGCCCAGAACTGCGCGGCCGAGCCGCCTCCGCCGGTGCCTCCCTGGTCTCCGCCGCCGCCCGCCCAGGCGGTGCCGGCGGTCAGGCCTCCGGCCAATGTCGTCGTGGTGGCGAGCAGGGCCAGCGTCTTTCGCCTTCCGTTACTGTTCTTGGAACCCAATGTTCCGTCTCCTTTCAGAGATTCATCTGCAGATGTTCACCCCACTCCCGGTGGGGTCGGACAGGAGAACAAATCCCGTCCGAACACTTCACATGCCCGGCCGTCGACAAACGTCGATATCGGATTCGTTTCCGTCATCCACCTGCTATGCAACCACGGTTTCGGGCGTGTCGGGTTGGACATTTTCCCGGAAGGCTGCGGATACGAAAAAGGGACCCCGAAGGGTCCCTTGAGAAGAAGAGTCATCTAAATCAGTGGTGAATCAATCCATCGCTTGAGGGCGGAGGACAGTCGGTAGTGCATCCGAACCCCTTGCTGACCGGAACGAAGTCGGGCACGCTGCTGGAACCGCCGCCACTCGATGTCGAACCGCCTGAATACGAGGGCGTGTACGACTGTTGCGGCGCCGAATACGACTGCTGCATCTGCGTCTGGGCCTGTGCGGCGGCCTGCGCGGCGGCCTCCTCCTCGGCCTTGCGCTGCGCCTCCTCGTCCGCCTTCGTCTTCGCCGTCCCCGAGTCGTTGACCTTCTTCGACGCGGCCGCGATCTTGTCCGCATCCCTGGCCTTGACTGCCTTGGACAGTTCGTCGCGCGTCGCCGCATCGGCGACCTTGCCGTCCGAATCCTTCAACAACCGTTCCGCATCGGAAACGGTCTTCTCCAGTTTCGAATCGTTCACGGCCCTGACCGCGTTTTCCAAGCTCTTCTCGTGTTTCCCGTACCAGCCGGTGTTCTTTTCAATCAGGCTGGTCTTCGACTCGTAATCCGCCTTCGAATCGGCCACGCAGGCGACCACGTCACGCTCGTTCACCTTCAACGCTTCGGCCAACGCATCCACGGTCTTCGCATCCGCCACCTGCTTCACGGTGATCTGGGAGGCTGTGGCCGCGTCGCCATCCACCAGCCCGGAATACGAGTCCGCCGCCTTGCGGTAGCTTTCCGACGCTTCCACACACGCCTGTCTCGCCTCGGCCAGCTCATGGTTCGCGTAGGTCTTCCAAACGAACCAGCCGCCACCAGCCAGCACAGCCACGGCCGCGACCGAAGCCAAGGCGATCACAGCAGGCTTTCTGCTCTTCTTCTTGTTTTCAGTTACATTCTTTGACCCGGCATCGCTTATATTCGGGTTGGAAACTTCAGATAGTTTTCCCTGCATACTTGTGCTTTCGATGAGTTATGTCACATACGTTTTAGGAAAAAGCGGATGGGAATCGTTCGTTCCCATCCGCACATCATTTTCTAGGATTTTATGGCAAAAACCTACTTGGCGTGGCGTGCCATAAGACCGTAACGGCCGTCACCACGACGCTTCAGCATGAGCGTGGCTCCGGCGGTACCGGCGGCCATAATGGTAAACACGGCGGTCTCCATCACGTCCACGCCCGTGTCGCCAAGCTTGGCCTGCGTGGAGGTCTTCACGGCCGCCCTGTTCGCACTGTTCGCACTGTCCGGAGTATCAACCGTGATGGTCGTATCCTTCGACGGGGTGACAACCTTGTGGGCCTTGTCGTACGCGTCCTGCGCGGATTCCGCGTCGGACTTCGCCGTGGCCAATGCGGTTTCGGCTGTCTTCAGCGTGGCGTTCACTTCAGCCAGAGCAGCCTGGGCGGCATCCACATCGGCCTGCGCGTCAGCCGCCGACTGGTCGGCATCCTTCTTAGCCGACTGGGCGGCATCCAGTTCGGACTGCGCCGCATTCGTGGCCGGGTCGGAAGCATACGCATCATCCACCTTGGATTGAGCGTCCTGCACATTCTGCTGGGCATTATCATAAGCGGTCTGGGATTCGGATACGGCCGTGTTGGCCTTGTCGAGCGCATCCTTCGTCGGATCGGCCGACTGGGTCTGGCCCACCATCGGCTCGGCCGGTCTAGGTGGCTGCTCTGGGGCCCCCCCATCGGATCGGCGGCCGTCTCATCTGCCATGGCGGGCGCGGCCATACCGGCCACCTCGGTCAAGCCTGCGATGGTCGCAACGGCCAGTTTCTTCGGATTCTCCATATTCTCCATTTTCTCCATCCTGTCTCCCGGAGCGTTATGACAGGGGCGCATGCGTCCCCGAATGCACCACCCACCCTACCACTTTAGGGGGGGGTAAGTGTGTCTCGCATCTCGCGATAAACAAACCAATCGCATCCGAGACATACCTCCACCTAGACGCCTTTGCTTCAAGAAAACGGGTTTTACGATCTATTAGATATGGGGGTAATCCATTAGATTAGAGGAATCATACGAAAGGAAATGTAATGAGCTATAGCATTGAGCAGTTCATACTGGATAGCGGCATTACTCGCGCCGAGGTTGATGAGGCTAAAGCTCGGATGTTGGAAAGGATGCATATGTATGGGCTCAAGGAGACGCATAACAAGAAAGCACATGAAAAGGAGGAGCTGGCACTCCGAACTCATCGGAATGCCAGCTCCTCCTGAAAACCGTATCGTCGCCTCATACTCTACGTCTCATAACCATAGGTACACCGCACACCACTACGAGACGATTTTGTGGTCGGCGCGGTAGAGGTCGGGCTCTACGTAGATTTCGAAACGGAACCACGGCAGCGCGGTACGCACGCTTCGTTCGATTTTGTTCACGGTTTCAACATCGTAATCGCGGTCGAGCTTGCTGGTCTGCACCTTGACGCACAGCAGAATGTCATCCTCGGACATATGCACGGTCTGCATATTCAGCAGTCGTTCCACACCAGGCGTTGAAATAACAGCCTGCTCAATCTTCTTGCGCGTATCCGAATCGACGGCCTCACCAATCAACAGCGAACCGGATTTGAACATGAGCAGCAACGATCCCGCAATCAATACAAGACCAACCATCAAACCGCCGAATGCATCAAATATCTCATTATCAAACAGAATCGCAAGACCGATGCCAGCCCCTGCGAATGCCAAGCCGATCAAAGCAAGCGTGTCTTCCATAATGACGGACGCAAGCTCCGCCGACTTAGTACGCCTCCAAAAACGGAACACACCCATATGGGCCACACCCGTGCGCTCCATACGCTCGTTCGCTTCCTTGATGCTTTGATGCAGGCCGTAGCCTTCCAAACAAGCGCTGATAAACACCACGATAAACGCCACCAGCAGTTCCATCTGGTTGACGTCACGCAGTGCGGGGTCTTCGGCAATGGCGAACAATTTCTTCACCGCCTCCGAAGTGGAGAAGAAACCACCGACGAAAAACAGCAGCGTCGCCACTACGAACGAAGCGAGATATTTGGCGCGGTACAGACCGAACGGATGATCGCCGTCCGTCTTATGCTTGGAGAAGCGACCGCCTGCCATGAGCACGATTTCGTTGGAACAGTCGGCGATGGAATGCACCGATTCGGAAAGCATCGCGGACGATCCGGTAAAGAACGCCGCAGCGAGCTTGGCGATGGCCACACCAATGTTGGCTCCGAGCGCCGCTTTTACGGCCGCTCCTTGATGTTCTGCCTCCTGTTGGCGAATATCGTTCGGATTGCTCGTACTACTGTCGTTGGAATCTTGCGATTCGTTCATTGCCTTTCCATTTCTTTCTGGAGTTAATACAAGACATATTCAATCATACATAGGGTGCTGTCATAGGGTGCCACCCGGATTGACACGCTTGCAGGTTCAGCGAAAAATCACTTCCTTGCACAGCGGATAGCCCCACGCGAACTGACATGCCATAGTCAGGAACTTCACCAACACCGCATTCCATCCGAATGCGGAAGGCAGCCATGCCAGCATGATCGAACCGAACAGGTAATTCCAAACCCACAGCAGCATGAACAAAGCCACGCTACGGCCGAAATTGCTGGACGATTTGAACGTGACATTGCGGTTCATCAGGAAGTTGTACGAAGCCGACAGCACGATGGCCACGCCGTTCGCGATGGCGGATGGTACGGAAAGCACATGCAGCAAGGTGAACGATCCGAATTCCACAATGGTTTGCGTTGCCGACACCAACAGATATTTGCCGAGCGTTTTCGGCTTTTTCGATGATTCCTGATTGGAGGATTTCGGATTATCCGACGTACCACTTTGCGCTGCCATTGCCTGCCGCCCGGTCCCATCACTCATATCACCCCCCCCCCGAATCATATGTCGTTCAATCGCAAAACACTATAATGCGCCCGTCTCATATTCCCGACGTAATCGTGCATTTTTCTGAAGGATTGACTAGTCTTCCCTAGGTATTTTCACTGACAGCACAACAAGGAGCATCCAATGACGTATTCCCAGAACGCGCCGTTCCGCGCCGACGTGGTCGGCTCATACCTGCGTCCGGCAGAACTCAAGCAGGCTCGCGCCGATTTCGCAGCAGGCAAGATTGACGAGGCCGCACTCAAGGCCGTGGAAGATAATGCCATTACCGAACTGGTTGCCAAGCAGAAGGCCGCCGGTCTGCACGTCATCACCGACGGTGAATTCCGCCGTGGCTGGTGGCATCTCGACTGCATGTGGGGCTTCGCCGGCGTGGAAAAGGTGTCGACGGACAAGGGCTATTTCTTCCACGATGAGGAGACCCGCGCCGAATCCGCACGCCTGACCAGCAAGATCGCCTTCGACCCGGCCCACCCGTTCGTTGAGCATTTCAAGTTCATCAAGCAGTTCGAAGACGACCCCGCCATTGCACGCCAGACCATTCCGGCTCCGGCACAGCTGTATGCGGAGCTGTTCCGCCCGGAGAACATCGCTTCCGTGCACGAGTTCTACGGCGACACCCAGAAGGATTACGACGAGCTTGCCGACGACAATGCCAAGGCCTTCCATGGTCTGATCATGGCATTGTATGAGGCCGGCTGCCGCAATGTTCAGCTGGATGACTGCACGTGGGGAACGATCA
>OCAD01001308.1_pt1 | contig 10523 bp, 10 predicted proteins | sample 1538261 | NCBI WGS metagenome assembly OCAD01 (sample SAMEA2580261, study PRJEB22360) | human gut metagenome | biome: human gut; feature: human-associated habitat; material: faeces | place: Denmark | collected 2008/2010
CGGTGCAAGCTGCTTGATTCCTTTTCCAAAACGGCTTCCAATTCCTGCCGCCATGATTACCAGTGCTGTCTTTTTCATGTTTCGTTTCCTCCTGATTTATTATAGTTTTTTGAACTCTATCTCTGTAATTAACGATTACTCCTGTTCATTGAGCTTGGTCAGCTTCACTGCCTGGTCTGCCGCGATCAGGCTGTCGATGATCTCATCCAGGTCTCCGTTGAGGATATTCTCAAGGCGATGAAGGGTAAGTTTGATCCTGTGGTCTGTCACACGTCCCTGCGGGAAGTTGTAAGTACGGATCTTCTCGGAACGATCACCGGTACCGATCTGGCTTCTTCTTGCCTCTGCCTCAGCGTCGTGCTGCTTGGCAAGTTCCATCTCATACAGACGGGAACGGAGCACGCGAAGTGCCTTATCCTTGTTCTTAAGCTGAGATTTCTCATCCTGGCAGGAAATTACGATTCCTGTAGGAATATGGGTAAGACGTACGGCAGAGTCTGTGGTGTTGACACACTGACCACCGTTTCCGGATGCACGGAATACATCGAATTTACATTCATTGAGATCCAGATGGAAATCAATCTCTTCTGCCTCCGGCATGATGGCTACAGTACAGGTAGAAGTATGGATTCTTCCGCCGGACTCTGTCTCCGGTACTCGCTGTACACGATGCACACCGCTTTCATATTTCAGTCTGGAATATGCACCTTCACCTTTGATCATGAAAGTAACTTCCTTGAAACCGCCGATACCGTTCTCATTAAGGCTGAGCATCTCAGTCTTCCAGCGGCGGGATTCCGCATATTTCACATACATACGGTAGATCTCTGCCGCAAAGAGAGCTGCCTCATCACCGCCTGCGCCTCCACGGATCTCAACGATAACATTCTTGCTGTCGTTAGGATCTTTCGGAAGAAGAAGGATCTTCAGCTCATGCTCCAGCTCCTCCACTCTCTTTCTTGCATCAGAAAGCTCCTCTTTCAGCATCTCACGCATCTCTTCGTCCTTCTCACTCTCCAGCATGGAAAGACTGTCCTCGATGGTTTCTTTGTTTTTCTTATATTCTTTATATGCGTCAACGATTGGCTGCAGGTCGCTCTGCTCTTTCATCAGCTTCTGAAAATGCGCCGGATCATCGGTTACCCCCGGTTCTCCCAGCTCATTGAGAAGCTCCTCAAAACGTACCAACAGATCATCCAGTTTATCAAACATGTATTTCCTCCTGTTTCTGATACCTGTAAATCACAATTTTTACAAAGGCTTCTGCCCCATCACTACACGGTCAAGGCCCGGAAGATCTTTTACCACCTGAACCTTTTCAAAACCGGCATTTCTCAGCATTTCACTGACTGCCTCCCCCTGGGTGCAGCCGATCTCATACAGAAGCCATCCGCCCGGTTTCAGATACTTTCCGGCCTCTGCGGTGATCTTTCTGTAAAAATAAAGCCCGTCTTCCATTCCGTCAAGAGCCTTCCTTGGGTCATGAAGGCGGACTTCTTCCATCAATGTTTCAATTTCTTCTGTCGCGATATAAGGCGGGTTTGAGATAAGAATATCATATTTCCCACCTTCTTTTCCACCTTTTTCGCAAAAATACGGTGCCGAGAACAGATCACTTTCCACAAAATCCGCCCGGTTCTCCACATTCAGAAGGCTGGCGTTCTCTTTGGCCACCTCCAGTGCTTCCGGCGAAACATCCACACCGACACCATGGGCATCCTGTCGTTCCAGAAGAAGGCTTATGAGAATGCAGCCTGAACCCGTACACATATCCAGAATCTCCGGTTTCTCCACATCATCAAGGCATTTCAGCCCTTCTTCCACAAGTGTCTCCGTGTCCTGTCTCGGGATCAGCACATTTTCGTTTACATAAAATTCATAGCCCATAAAAAAAGCCTGATGAGTCAGCTGCTGTACAGGAATATGTCCTGCCCGCCTGCCGATCAGCTCAAGATACTCTGCTGCGGTCTCATCAGACACCGGTTCATCACCATGTGCAAAATAGTATGCCCGGTTCTTTCCGGTCTTATATTCCAGAAGGAGCCAGGCATCCAGCCCGGCTTCTTCCAATCCGTTATCTTTCAGTATCGTTGTTCCTTTTTTGAGAAGTGACTCAAGAGTCTGCATGGCTTGTCTCCTCTGTCTCATAAGGGATGTCCAGGTCAAATTCCTCTTTCAGATAGGCTCTCCAGTCAAAAACCGCCTCAACAGCCTTGATGGCTACTTCTGCCATATCTGCGGTTGGTTCCTTGGTGGTAAATTTCTGCATGGCAAGACCTGGTTTACTCATAATGTCCGCAAATTTACTGTCTGTTCTTCCTGCCCACTGGATGATCTCAAAAGAGATTCCCGCAACTACCGGCACCATGAGAAGTCTTCCAAACAGTCTTACCCAGTAAACCGGAACCAGCACAAACACAAAGTGCAGCACAATACTTACCAGCATGACCAGGAACAGAAAACTGGTTCCACAGCGCTTATGGAGCCTGGAACTCTTCAGCACGTTCTCCACAGTCAATGGCAGTCCGTGTTCCACACAGTTGATACATTTATGTTCCGCACCGTGATACATAAATGTTCTCTGGATATCCTTCATTCTGGAGATCAGGAACATATATCCCATAAACAGTGCCAGCTTTACAAAAGCTTCTACTACAGTAACCAGGAATTCCGAAGCCCCTACCTTGCGGATCAGACTGGCCAGTATATACGGAAGAAACATAAAAGCAGCCACAGATACTACCATAGAAACAGCTACCGTAATGTAAAGAAGCCACTTGAACTGCTTATCTTCTTTGGCTTTCTTTGCGGAAAGCTCCTCTTCTGTAAGCTGCTCATTCTTCTTCGCGGTTTCTTCATCTTCCTCATCACCTGCGATCTCCGCAGAGTACATCAGGCATTTCGTACCTACCACAAGAGAATCCACAAAACTTACTACACCACGGATGATGGGCTTCTTCAGAAACGCATGGTTTCCGAAGGTACATTTATAGTCTTCTACTTTCAGCTCGATCTCCTGGTCCGGACGGCGCACTGCGATAGAATATTTGTCCTTGTGGCGCATCATGATGCCTTCCATCACGGCCTGTCCGCCAATATTCGATGATTTCATTCATTCTCTCCTGTGCAAACTGAAAAAATTTTTCAGTTAAAGAAAGGTTGAGATTTCCCAACCTCAACCTTCTCATTTCCTGTATTCGCAATAATTACTTATTCAGGCCGTATTTCTTGTTGAACTTATCGATACGTCCACGAGCCTGTGTAGCCTTCTGCTGTCCTGTGTAGAACGGATGGCATTTGGAGCAGATCTCAACGTGGATGTCCTCTTTAGTAGAACCTGTTACGAAAGTGTTTCCGCAGTTGCAGGTTACAGTTGCCTGATAGTAGTTCGGATGGATTCCTTCTCTCATGATTTTCACCTCTCTATATAATTTAATATTATTCGTATACAATTGACGAATTCCATTTTAAACAGCTTGCTAAGTATAACACAGCTTTCCTGAAAATGCAAGGACTTTATAAAAATTTCTGTTTCTTTACAGTCTGTACCAGCTCCGCATTGGTCCTGGTTCTGGCAAAGGTATTCAGAATCTGTTCTACCGCCTCATCGGACTTCATTCCGTTGAGTGCTTTTCGCATAATATAAACAGCTTCCTGCTCATCCTTGCTGAGAAGAAGATCCTCTCTTCTGGTTCCGGATTTCTGGATGTCGATAGCCGGGAATACACGTTTTTCCTGTAATTTACGGTCAAGGACAAGCTCCATATTACCGGTTCCCTTGAACTCCTCGTAGATGACATCGTCCATCTTGCTTCCGGTATCCACAAGTGCCGTTGCCAAAATCGTCAGGCTTCCGCCCTCACGCATATTACGGGCTGCGCCAAAAAATCTCTTAGGCATATGAAGAGCTGCCGGATCAAGACCACCAGATAAAGTCCTTCCACTTGGCGGGATAATCAGGTTATAGGCTCTGGCAAGTCGTGTAATGGAATCCAGAAGGATGATCACATCCTGTTTATGTTCTACCAGACGACGGGCACGCTCCACAACCATCTCGGAAACTCTCTTATGATGCTCCGGAAGTTCATCAAAAGTGGAATAGATCACTTCCACATTAGGTCCCTGGATTGCTTCCTTGATATCGGTAACCTCCTCCGGACGCTCATCGATCAGAAGGATAATGAGATGCATATCCTTATTATTCTTAAGGATGGACTTGGCAACATCTTTCAGAAGGGTTGTCTTACCGGCTTTCGGCGGGGATACGATCATTCCTCGCTGTCCCTTTCCGATGGGGCTGATCAGGTCTACGATACGCATGGCAGTTGTGCCGCCTGCACGTTCCATAACCAGTCTCTCATTAGGGAAAATCGGCGTCATATCTTCGAAATTATACCTTCTCTGCCCCTCACTTGGGTGGAATCCGTTGATGGAGGATACGTAAAGAAGTGCGCTGAATTTCTCGCCCTGGGTCTTGATACGGATATTTCCCTGGATGATATCACCGGTCTTTAAGTTAAAGCGGCGGATCTGGGAAGGAGAAACATAAATATCGTTCTCACCTGGAAGATAATTGGCGCAGCGGATAAATCCGTAGCCATCCGGAAGTACTTCAAGAATTCCATTTGCCTTCTCACCACTGTCCAGCTGTGTGGACTCTGAAGGAACATTTCCATTCTCTCTGGCAGATTCCCGGTTATAATCCCGGTTGGCCTCTCTGTTATAATCTCTGTTATAGTCTCTCCGGACATTTACACTTCTGTGTTCCTGTTCCGTTCTTTCTGTCCGGTATTCTTTACGCTCCTGCAGAGTCTCTCCTGCGGGACGTGTATGATATTCTGTTTTTTCTGCTTCCTGCTTCTTTTCTTTCAGATTATTTTCTCCGGATGTGCTCCTGCGTACTTCTTCAGGGTTCCCTTTTGCGGTTTCTTTCGCATCTTCTTCCAGCATTCTCTCAATCAGTGCCGGTTTTCTCAAAGTGGAAATCCCCTTCATCCCTCTCGCTTTTGCCAGGTCTTTCAGCACTGCCAGAGATAATGATTCATACTTTTCTCTCATAAATACCTCTACCCTTAACTCTTATAAAATGTAATTTAATTATTTATTCTGGAAATCCGATACAGCCTGACATGGCTGCACTGGTGTCTGAACCGTTATTGAATGTAATGTGATTATTATTATGATATTAATATACACTATTTTTGAAGCAATGCAAGAAATTTTTATCGACAATTTCACCGGAGAAATTTTATTATAACACAAAAACACCCGGGAATTTCCCGGGTGTTCCATATAACAGCTTGTTATTTCCAGACTACTTTATAAACATTCATGATTTTTGTTATCTGTGCGTCTGTAACCTTTGAGAGTGCATTGACAATTGCCTCATAGGTCTGCGGACGCTGAGACTTCAGAGCTGACGGATTCTCTACATAATTCAGAACAGACTCTGCAAAATACTCGGAAGCATTCTGTGTTGCATACGCTTTTCTGACGCCTGTGAATTTGGATTTTTCGCTGTTGTATACAGCTTCAAAGGAACTGGTTGTATCCACGTTTCCGGCTACAAAAGCAAGGAAATGTCCAAGTTCATGATAAATGGTGGAATCCTCACACTGAAGTGTGATCATTCTTGTCTTGGCATCAAAGTGTCCCGCATAGGATACGCTTGGATCAACAGTTACAGTAAATCCCATCTTTGTGTAGGCATTCAGTACTCTGCTGTCCATCTGTGGCGCGATGGATGCTACATTGCTGATTGTGTATTTCTCTTTTTTTACATTTGTATTTGCAGTTGTGGATTTTGTTGTGGTCTGCGCTGCCGCAACAACGGTTGTGGTTGTTTTTACAGTTGTTGTAACCTTCTGTGTCTGTACGACCTTTTTGGATTTCTTGGTGAATTTCTGATTTGTATCTGTCTGTACTGTTGTCTGGGTTTTTACTGTTGTTGTCTGGTTCTTTTTGGTTGTTTTTGTTGTTGTTTTTTTCTTGGTTGGAAGTTTTTTGCTGTAAGTTTTTGTTGCTGCTTTCTTTAAATTGATTGTTTTTTTGGTTGTTTTGCTCTTCTTGGTTGTTTTGGTTGTTACCTTCGGTTTGGATGCAAGAGGAGTATCATCATCGGTAAGCGTCTGCTCCACTACCGGATCTGTGTAACTTGGCAGTTCCGGCACCTGTGAGTCCTGCCATACCATTGCAAAGCTTCCTGCTGTGATCAATGCAGCCGCCGCGATACATCCGGCTGCAACCTTCTTCTTCATAAAGAAGTTTTTAAGGTTCATTTTTTTCATACTTTTCACACCTTTCTGAAAACCGACGTCCAGAACGTCATCCCAGTATGGTGGCCGCAGAATTTACTGCATCAAAAAAACCGCTTATTCTGAAAAATAAACGGCCGCGTCAACACATAAATCCTTTTCACCTGGATGTAATTTCTGAGTACGTCACTAAATCGGAATTTAATGCGGCAACCGGCTGTCATAGTCCTTCTTTTGTGACCTTAGACCCTTGGCTTTGCGTCCCTGCTTTTCAACAGGTTTGCCTTTATATATACAGTATATGTTTTTTTCCCTTAAATGTCAACATTTCCCGCTTATTTTGGCCCTGCTTCTGTCCTTTTTTTCCAGAATCTGCTATACTGTTATCTGTAAAAAAAGAAAAAAACATTATATGACAGGAGAACGGCAAATATGTCAAAAACTTTATCTGTCCGTCTCTTTTTTGTGTTGCTGCTTTCCGGGATCATAATTTTTCTCCCCGGATGTGCGAAATCCGAAAATTCCGGTGAAGAACCTCCCGTTTACTCCCCTGCCCGTGTCCTCACGCCTGAGGCTCCCGGCACACAGACGCTCGGAAGTTCCCCTCTGGTTCTGGATATTTCCAATCAGGATCAGGGATATCTGACCGCACAGTCTGACTCCGAAGACTCCCGGATGAGTATACAGCTTACCACACCGTCCGGTGTTCTCTATTCCTATTTTCTGGCACCAAAGGAACAGGCCGTCATCCCCTTTTCCGAAGGCTCGGGAGATTATGTAATCACCTGCTATCAGCAGATCAACGGAAGCCAGTATGCCGCACTGTATTCAGAAACTCTCACTGTAAATCTTGAAAATGAATTTCTTCCGTTTCTGTACCCGAACCAGTATGTAAATTTTTCCGCCGAGAGCGAAGCCTGCACACTGGCTCAGTCCCTTGTCACGAAAGAAATGAAAGATGTGGATATCCTGAAAACCTTCTACAACTATGTCACCAGCCATATCACCTATGACTATGATAAAGCAAATTCTGTAGAAGCCGGTTACCTTCCGGACATTGATGAAACCCTCCGCACAGGTACCGGAATCTGTTTTGATTACGCCGCACTGCTTACTGCCATGCTTCGAAGCCAGGATATTCCTTGTAAGCTCGAAATCGGCTATTCAGGAGAAATCAAGCACGCATGGATTGATGTCTATATCCGTGGAAAAGGCTGGGCAACAAAGGCCGTTTCTTTTGACGGAGACACCTGGCAGCTGATGGACCCTACCTTTGACGCCAACAGTGATGATGACGAAACCATCCAGGAATACATCGGAGATGAAAGTAATTATACGGTACAGTTTTCACGCTGACCGATTCCCAGCAAAAAGGAGACTTTATTATGAACTATAAACTGACCGCCCGGGAATTATCCAGTTTCTGCGGGCAGATGGGAATGCTTCTGCATTCCGGCATATCCGCCACAGAAGGCCTTCATATTCTCTGTGATGAAAGTAAAACCGATACAGACCGTGAAATACTTACCCCTCTGATCCGTTCTGTGGAAGAAAACGGTTCTCTTTCCCAGGCACTGGAAGAGGTCGGCTGTTTCCCTGCATCTATGACTGCCTATGTAAAAACAGGCGAGGAAACCGGCTGCCTGGATGAAATTATGAACAGTCTTTCCGAACATTATAAACAGGAACAGGAAATCTCCCAGCAGATCCGAAGCGCTGTCACCTATCCTCTGATCATGCTTGGCATGATGGCAGTGGTAATTCTTGTTCTTCTGGTAAAAGTCCTTCCTGTTTTTCAGCAGGTGTTTCAGCAGATGGGACTGGAAATGAACGGGGTTTCCCGGGGACTCCTCAATGCCGGCAATGTAATCAGTCACTACTCTGCCGTTTTTCTGATTCTTGCCGCTGTTCTGATTGGCTTCACCCTTTTTTTCAGCCTTACCGAAAAAGGCCGCTCAAGCCTCCGGAAACTGGTTACCCATCTGCCCATATTTCGTGAGATCCCCGTTGCCATGGATTACAGCCGTCTGGCCCAGGGACTGTCTCTTGGCCTTCGAAGCGGTCTCTCCCCGGAAACAAGCCTTGAACTTACAAAAGCGTTGCTTTCACAGCCGGAGCTTCTCACAAAACTCCAGAAAACCTCTGACCTTCTTAAGGAAGGGGAAGCTTTTTCAGAAGCGCTTACAAAATCCGGACTTTTTGGAGGCATGGAGGGCCGTCTTATCCGTGTATCGTTTTATTCCGGATCCAGCGATGAAACTTTACACAGCCTTTCCGAACAGTACTCTGAGAAATCTTTAAACCTGATTTCTCAGGCAGTTTCCATTGTAGAACCTACCATTGTGATTCTGCTTTCGCTTCTGGTTGGGCTTGTACTGCTTTCCGTAATGATGCCTCTTCTTGGAATTCTTTCTGATTTTGCAATGTAAGGTGGTGACAGAATGGAACTTTTTGAAAGCCGCAGAAAAAAATTTTTACGGGGATTTCTTCTTCTTTTTCCCGTACTGCTTCTGATTCTTGCCTGTATTCTCTTTGTGGCAGGAATCAGCCATACTTCCGGGCAGGCTCTTCAGAAAGAACAGGATGCTCTGGAAAAAACATTAAAAGCCAGTGCTGTCCGTACTTATGCGCTGACCGGAGAATATCCGGAAGATCTTTCGCAGATTCTTCGTGATTACCATATTACCTATGACAAAAGCAAATTCGTTGTGGAGTACGTTCCCAACGGTTCCAATCTGCTGCCATCTATCAGCGTTATCGCCCTTTCCGGCAGCACGAAGGGAGGAAGTGCTTCATGAAGCTAAAGAAAAATACGGATCATTCCATTTCGTCCCTTTTTTCTCTCCTTCTGTTTGGTATTTTTGTCCTGTTTCTTATGCTGATGCTTCTTTTTTCCGCAAGAATCTATCAGCAGACAGTAAAACAGACCGACTCCGATTCCGAACTTGGAACCGCTATCACCTATCTGACTACCAAATTCCGGCAGCATGACCAGGCGGACGAAATTTTTTCCGGGACTCTGGACGGTACCCCTGCACTATGTTTCCGGGATAAAATTAACGAAAAAGACTACATCACCTACATCTACCTGAAAGATGAAAACCTTATGGAACTTTTTACCGCTTCAGACTCCCAGGCCAGTTCCTCTGCAGGCACCGTAATTTCCTCTCTTTCTGATTTTCAGGTAAAAGAAATGGAACATGGTTTCTACCGTCTTTCCCTTGAAAATACTTCCGGGGTTTCCACTCAGTTTCTGCTGCACAGTACAGCTGTTTCTTCCGGCTCAGGCAAAAAGGAGGATCTACAAGTAACTGAATATATTACAAAAAGATATTAAACATGTTTAAATATACTTATTAATTTCTACCAAGGTCAAAACACTTGTTCTGCATGTTTAATCATGGTATAATGAAATAGAACAAATAGTTCATAAACATATTAGCCAATAATAACAGGAATCAGCCAGAAAAGGATGATAAGATTGCTAAAAAGTTTCAAAACAGAGATCAATCCTACAGAAGAGCAGAAGATTAAAATACATAAGACAATCGGCACATGCAGATATATCTATAATTTTTACCTGTTTCATAATAAAGAACTTTATACTTTGGGTAAAAAATTTATGAGCGGTAAATCGTTCAGCGTATGGTTGAATAATGACTATCTTCCGAACCATCAGGAATATTCCTGGATCAGGGAAGTCAGTTCCAAATCGGTAAAACATTCGATTGAAGATGCCTGTACAGCTTTTTCAAGATTTTTTCATCATCAAAGTGGTTTTCCGCGGTATAAGAAAAAAGGACGATCGAATGTAAAAATGTATTTTGTAAGAAACAATCCCAAAGACTGTCTTTGCGAAAGGCACCGGATTAAGATTCCGACGCTTGGATGGGTAAGGCTGAAAGAGAAAGGTTACATCCCAACATCTAAGGATGGATACATAATCAAAAGCGGAACTATTTCTATGAAAGCCGGCAGATATTATGTTTCTGCACTGGTAGAAGTGACAGATCCGGTGAGAGACAGCTGCTTTAGCGATGGTGTAGGGATCGATCTGGGTTTGAAAAATCTTGCCTTCATATCAAATGGAACTGTCTATAGAAATATTAATAAAACAGCACGAATAAGAAAACTTGAAAAACAATTAAGGCGGGCACAGCGAAAGCTCTCCCGTAAATATGAAAATTTAAAGAAAGGAGAGCCCACTCAAAAAGCAAATATACGTAAACAAAAGCTTAAAGTACAGAAGCTTCATCAGCGTCTGGAAAA
>OCAD01001309.1_pt1 | contig 10521 bp, 8 predicted proteins | sample 1538261 | NCBI WGS metagenome assembly OCAD01 (sample SAMEA2580261, study PRJEB22360) | human gut metagenome | biome: human gut; feature: human-associated habitat; material: faeces | place: Denmark | collected 2008/2010
GCTGAATCGAAGAGATTGGAGGATTGTACGCTGGCTTTCGGGTGACTGACGTACACTCGAATGCGTATATCTGTACGTACGTTTTCGTGTGGGAACATCAAACGGAAGGAATCGGCTTGAAACTGGTGAAACGACTCATCGCCATCTGCTGTGCGGCCATTATGGCAGTCAGTGCGGCCGCTTGCGGAGCCAACGTCGATTCCCGCACCGAAATCACCGTGTGGTCGTGGGAACCGAGCATGAAACAGGTCATTGCCAGCTTCGAAAAGGAAAACCCCGACATCCACGTTATTTGGAAGAACACAAGCGGTTACGACAATCTCAACAACGCCATTCAAGACGGTTACGGCATTCCCGACGTGGTGCAATTGGAATACTATGCGTTGCGCCAGTACGCGGTAAGCGGCCAGCTGGTGGCGATCACCGGGCGTACGGAAGGCTACGGCGATTTCTACACGCCCGGTACGTGGGCTTCGGTGCAGCTGAACGGCCGCGTGTACGGCCTTCCCATGGATTCCGGTCCAATGGCGTTCTTCTACAACGACAGCGTGTTCGAGCAGGTAGGCATCGATGCCTCCAAGATTCGCACGTGGGACGACTATTACGAGGCGGCCAAAAAGCTGAAAAGCATCGGCGTGTACATCGCAGCCGATTCGGGTGACGCCAGCTTCTACGACACGATGATCTGGCTTGCCGGAGGCCGTCCGTTCTCCACCTCCAACGACGGCAAAAACGTGACGATCAACCTCACCGACGATGAGGGTACGAGAACCTTCACCGAATTCTGGCAGAAAATGATCGACGAAGGTTTGGTCGCCACCAATCTGACCACATGGTCCGATGGGTGGAAGGAAGCCGTGGGGGAGGGGAAGATCGCCTCCATGTTCTCCGGTGCTTGGCTGCCGTCGCTGCTCATGTCGAACCTTCCCGGAACCGCGGGTTTGTGGCGTGTGGCACAGATGCCCACGCCGGATGGCAGTTATACCACGTCGGAAAACGGCGGTTCGGCGCTGGCTGTGTTGCAGCGTTCGCGCAAGCCCGAAGCGTCATATCGTTTCATCGAATACGCATGCCATAACGCGGAAGGCATCAAAGCCCGTGTGGACGGCGGTGCGTTCCCCGCCGATAACGTCACGTTGTCTGATCGGGAATTCCTGCGCAAAACCACCGTGACCGACGAACGTGGCATTGAAATCCCGTATTTCGGCGGTCAGGAATACAATCGCGTGCTTTCCCAAGCCGCGGAAAACGTGTCGACCGGTTACCAGTATCTGCCGTTTGAAGTGTATGCGCGAAGCGACTTCCGCACTACCGTAGGCAAGGCCTACAAATGGTCGAGCCGGTTGCGCAAAGAGCAGGACAGGCTGAATATCATCGCGGCCGGTGGCAAAGTGTCCGACAAATCCGCCATCGGCGACGCGTTGAAGGAAACTGATTCCGCTGATCGTCTCAAATTGAAAAGCGGTATTGCGCTGTGGCAGAAGGATTTGAAGGAATATGGAGCCAATCAGGGCTTTACTATTCAGTAAATAGTTAATTATTTGCTATAGTTGTAGAAATAATAATGGCTGTCTTGTTTTTCTTTTGAATTCAAGACAGCCATTATTTTTATATATTGAGATTGTATGTTGACGAAAAGTTATTGTCGAATATTGCGTTCGTAAATATGCAGCATGCCTTTGAAAATCAGATCAGGGTCATAAATGTCGATCATGTCGGTATCGTCGGCGAACACGCGGCTTAAACCACCCGTCGCAACCACGCGGAAATCCTCGTCGATTTCACGATGGAATTGCGCGATCGTACGTTCGATGCCGCCAAGGAAGTTGTAATACAGGCCGGCCTGCATGGCTGGCTTGGTGCTTTTCGCCAGAATCGACGAGGGGCGCGTGATCTCCACTTCCGGCAACTGGGCCGTGGCATCCCACAAGGCGGCCGCGCCTGTGCGAATGCCGGTGGTGATGAGCCCGCAAATCACCGACGCATCGGCGGTCACATAGTTGAATGTGGTGGCCGTGCCGAAATCCGCCACCAGAATCGGCCCGCCATACTCGTAGTAGGCTCCCGCACAGTCGGCAATGCAGTCCGCGCCCATATTCTGCGGATTGTCCATGCGAATATTGATGCCGGTTTTGACTCCCGGTCCAACAATCATCGGATCGATATTGAGGAATTTCACAATGCTGGCACGGAACGAATGCATGACCTTCGGCACCACCGACGTGATGATCACATCGTCCACATCGCCCGGCGCATAGCCGCTCAGCCGCAGGAATTGCGTGATCATCAGGCCATATTCATCCGACGTGTGGTTCGCCTTCGTGGTGATGCGATACGTGCCGGCGATATGCCCGTCATCGAGAAAGCCGATCACCACATTGGTGTTGCCGATGTCGACTGCGACCAGAAGCATGTCGAATTCTCCTTACGATTGCTGTATTGACGCTATTTCCTGTGATGCTGGTTGATGGTTACGATGCTTGCGATTCAGCGGATTCGGTATTGCGCAACGCTGCCAATTCGGTGAGGATGCGTTCCGCCAATTCCTGCTTGCTCATCTTGTTCCAATGCTCGATGATCGGTTCGTCGGTGGTTTCGCCGGGTTTCAGCACGGTCACCACATTCGTATCCACCGCGAATCCGGCGCCGGGAGTGTTGAGATTGTTGGCCACCAGCATGGAACAATGCTTGGATGTGAGTTTTTTCGCTGCGTTCGATTCAAGATCCTGCGTTTCCATGGCGAAACCGCACAAGGTTTGACCGGCGGTTTTATGCGCGCCTGCCCATGCGAGAATATCGGGATTCGAAGTGAGCCGCAGATCGATATTGACGCGCCCGTTCTTCTTGATTTTCTCCGAAGACTGCTCAATCGGGCGGAAATCGCCGACGGCAGCGGCCATAATCGTCAAATCGGCCTGCGTGAAATGCTCTTGCACCGCGTTGAACATTTGCTGCGCGGTGGTGACGTGAACCGTATCAATGCCGCGGGGAGCGCTCAATGTGACAGGGCCGGATACCAGCGTCACATCCGCGCCCATATCGCGTGCCTGCTCGGCGATCGCATAGCCCATTCTTCCAGTGGAATGATTGGTGAGGTAGCGCACGGGATCAAGTGGCTCCTGTGTGGGGCCGGCGGTGACGAGCACATGCAATCCGTGCAATGGCAACGTTTCTGCGGGCTGGTTCGCACGCAGCAGATCAGCTACGGCAGCTTCGATCGCAGCAGGCTCCTCCATGCGCCCCTTGCCAACATCCTGGCAGGCAAGCATACCGGATCCCGGCTCCACAATGGTCCATCCAAGTTCACGGCAGGCATTGAGATTGCGTTGCGTCACGGCATTCTCATACATGTGCACGTTCATGGCAGGGCATAGGATTTTCGGTCCCTCGCTATAGGCAAGCACGGTACTTGTCAGCTGGTCGTCGGCAATGCCGCATGCGATTTTCGCAATGATATCGGCGCTCGCAGGAGCGATGACGAGCATGTCCGCCCATTTCGCATCATCCACGTGATTGATATGCAGCGGATCGGATGGCGTATGCGCAACATCGCCGTCATTGCGCTGTGCTGCGAACATGGACGTGCGCGTCTGCGTATGCGTGAGCGAGCTGAACGTCAACGGGGTGACGAACTCCTGCGCGGCCGCGGTCATGGCCACGCGAACCTCATGTCCCTGCTTGCTCCAGTCGGAGGCGAGATGGCAGGCCTTGAATGCGGCGATGCTGCCGGTCACGCCGAGAAGAATATGCGCCATAGCCGATATTGTCCTTCCCTTGACGTTGGCAAGACTTACGAAAACTGCGTCAAGTATATATCGAACCGGCTGAGGCATGCGGCATTGCGGCATTGCCGTCAGATGAATCCTGCGGGCATGGCGGATTGTAGAATCAGACTTTGGTGATCGACCCGTACAGGCGGTCAACCAGAACAAACACATAATCAAACAGGAGCAATCATGTCGCAATCTTCAGGTGCGTACGGCGAAGCCGACGCAACCGAACAGAAGAACGAACAACACAACAATCAGCCCGCAAACTCGGCAAGCACCGACGCAACTTTGAACGCGCGTGCCAAATCGCCGAAATCCAAGGGGCCCAACAAGTGGATCATCGCCATCATTGCAGTGATCGCAGTGGTCGCCATCATTGTGGGCGTCGTCGTGTTCCGTAACAACAACGCATCCAGCGATACCGCGGAAAATGGCACCTCCAACACCGTGACCATTGGACTGAAACTCGCCCCCGTAAGTCTCGACATTCGCCACCAGTCCGGATCGGCGATCGAACAGGTGCTGATCGGCAATGTGTACGAAGGACTGCTGTCGCGCGATTCCGACAACAAAGTGCAGCCGGGACTGGCGAAAAGCTGGGATATTTCCAACGACGGCACAACGTATACGTTCCATCTCAACGAGAACATGAACTTCTCCAACGGAGACACGTTGGACGCCGAAGATGTGGCCTGGTCCATTAACCAGCTCAAAGAACAGCAGTATTACAACGCCAATCAGGTCGAAAGCCTCGAAAAAGCCGAAGCGGTCGATAGCGACACCGTGAAGCTCACGCTCAGCACCCCCGATTCCAACCTGCTGTGGTACCTGACCGGACGCCCCGGCCTGGTGTTCGATAAGGACGCCGAATACAACGCGAAAACCGAAGCCGTCGGATCGGGCCCGTACACGGTGGAATCCTTCGATTCCGCCAGCAAAATGGCGCTCAAAGCCAACCCGAAGTATTGGGGAAGCGCACACAAGGCCGCAACCGAAAACGTGATCATCAAATTCCTCACCGACGATAACGCAGCCGTCAACGCGCTGAAAAGCGGCGAAGTCGACGTGCTTTCCCCGGTGAACGCCACGCTCGCCAAATCGCTTGACACCAACACGTATCAGGTGTCCGCGGCGGACGGCAGCGACAAATACGTGCTCGCCTTCAACTGCGCGAACAGCAAGCTTGCCGACAAGCGCGTGCGTCAGGCAATCCGTTACGGCATCAACCATGAGGAAATCATCGCTTCGCGCGGTAACGTCGACTATGCGCTCGGCGGGCCGATCCCATCCGTGGACCCGGGCTATGAGGACTTGACCGACCTGTACCCGTACGATGTGAACAAAGCCAAGGAACTCATGGCTGAAGCCGGCTATTCCACCGATAATCCGCTGAAACTCACCCTCACCTACGCCAACACGTACGGCACGGAACTCGGCGACCAACTGCGTAGCCAGCTCGCCAAAATCGGCATTGATCTCAACATCAACTACGTGGAATTCTCCACATGGCTGCAAGACGTGCACGCCAACGGCGACTATGAACTTTCGTTGGTGGACCACGCCGAAAGCCACGACTTCTACAAGTGGACCACGCCCGACTACTACTTCCACTACGACGGCAAGCAAGCCCAAGAACTGTATGCCAAGGCGCTCGCCGCCACCGATGAGGAATCCAGTGCAAACTACCTGAAGCAGGCTGCGAAAGCAGTAAGCGAGGATGCCCCCGCCGACTGGCTGTTCGGCTATCGTGTGACGGTGGCATACCACAAGAACGTGCAGGGATTCCCCAGCAAGCTGAGCCAGACGGTGCTGCCATTGTGGCAGATCACCAAGGCGCGGTGAATCGACGAAAAATCGATGGAAAACAAGTGATGAAAACTGATGTGTGGCGGTGTTTGCAGCGGTATCGTTGCGGCACCGCCACACGTTGGCGCGATATTGTTGGATAGGGTAATGACGGTGAATAGGTGCGTATCGCTGCAAACGCACGGATCGAGCGATAGACCAATGGTGGTTCAACTATGAGATTTGTAGTCAAACGGCTGGGACTGTTCGTCGTGGCCCTGTTCGGTCTGTCGCTTCTGGTGTTCGTGCTGTTGCGCATGCTGCCGGGCGATGTGGCTGCGGTGATCGCAGGAACGAACGCAGCCCCTGAACGTATCGCGTCGCTTCGTACCGAACTTGGCTTGGACAAATCGTACGTGGCACAATACTGCGATTGGATGCTGGGATTGCTGCATGGCGATCTTGGTGTGTCCACCATCGGAGGCAAAGCGGTGTCGGCACAGGTTGCGTCTCGTGCTTCGGTAACGTTTCCACTGATCATCGTGAGTTTGCTGATCGCATTGGCGATCGGCCTGCCGCTTGGTTGCGCTGCTGTGCTGACCCGTAATGCCCGCTTGCGTGGGCTTTGTCACGGTATTGCGATTGTTGCCGGCGCCATTCCCGCATTATGGGGCGGATTGCTGTTGATTCTGCTGTTCTCACGCGGTTCAGGACTGTTGGGATTGCTGCCTGCTCAAGGTTTTCCCGATAATGGCTGGGGTGCGCCCTTGCAGGCGTTGGCTTCTTTGATACTTCCGGCGCTCGCCACCGGCGTTACCGCAGGCGCGTCCATTATGCGTTACACGCGTGCCGCCGTGGGGGACAAGGCCTCGTCTCAGGCGGTTGACATGGCCATGGCATGCGGCATGACCCGCAAACAGGCGGTATTGCGCGTCGCTTTGCGTCTTGCCACACCGCAATTGGTGTCGGTGATCGGTTTGACGTTCGCCCAGATGGTCACCGGTGTAATGGTGGTTGAGAATCTGTTCGCGCTTCCGGGGCTTGGCACCATGCTGGTCACCGATGTTGGCAATCGAGATCTGATTGCAGTGCAGAGCGAATTGTTCCTGTTGGCTACGTTCTTCCTCTTGCTTGGATTAGTGGTTGATGTGGTGCATCGTGCGCTTGATCCGCGTCTGAAAGATGCCGGATTGGTGTCGGGGGAGGTGCTTGCATGATGAAACAGTCTGCTGAGAAAACTACTTCGAAAAACGCTGTGAAAACCGTGATTCCCTCCATATGGCGTACCGCTGGTGGCAAGTATTCGCTGATCATGCTTGCGATATGGCTGGTTGTGTCGGCTATTTCGCTGGTGTGGACGCCATATTCGCTGCTTGATACTGACGGATTCAACACGTGGGCTTCGCCGTCCGGCGCTCACATGTTGGGTACTGATGGTGTTGGCGCTGATGTGTTGAGCTGGCTGATGGCCGGTTCCCGTACGAATCTTGCGATCGCGCTGCTTACCGTGGTGGTTGCCGCGGCCATCGGCCTGCTGCTGGTGGCGGGCCTTGGGTCTCGCCCTGGCGCATTGGCTTCCACGTCGGTGGTTGTGGTGGATGCGTTGATTTCCATTCCAACAGTGCTGATCGCCTTGATGCTTTCCGTGCCGTTCGGCGCGTCGGCAGCGGTGATCATCGCCGCATGCGGACTTGCATACGGGCTGAATTTGGCGCGTATTCTACGCCCCGCGGCCATGCTCGCCGCACGTTCTGACTATGTGGAATCGGCTTTGTGGTCGGGTGCGAGTTCGTTACGCGTGTTTTTCACGCATATTGTGCCGAATACGGTTCCGGTGTTATGCGTTCAGCTGTCGATGAGTGCGGGCACGTCGCTCTTGGCGGAGGCTGGATTGACGTATCTGGGTGTTGGCGTCGGTGCGGGAGTGCCCAGTTGGGGGCATTCGCTTGCCACGTCCGTGAAATTCATCAGCATTTATCCGATGGCTGTGGTGTGGCCGGGATTGGTGGTCACCTTGATGGTGATAGCGCTGAATCTGTTTGGCGATGCGTTGCGTGACGCCATCGATCCGCTGACGAATCCGGCATTGCGGCAAGGTGAAGCCACCCATGTTGAATCGGAGGAACGCGCATGAGCGTCAGCATCCGTAATCTCAATATCGTCATCGATGGAATGCCGATTGTGCATGATGTCGATATGGACATCGCCGACGGTGAACGTGTCGGTTTGATCGGTTCGTCCGGTTCCGGCAAATCCATGATCGCCAAATCCATCATGGGCTTGCTGCCGCTTTCCGCACAGGTTTCCGGCAGTATTGACATGGGTGGTACTGAAATCGTCGGAGCGTCGGATCAAGCGATCGCCGATCTGCGTGGCCGTTATGTGGGCATGGTGTTCCAGAATCCTTCCGCCGCATTGAATCCGGTGATGACCGTGGCGCAGCAGGTCGCGCTGCCACTGCGTTTGCATTACGATCTGACCCGTGACGAACGGTTGGACCGTGTCAAAGCAATGTTCGCCAAAGTCAGGCTGCCGGAAGATGTGCTGAACAAATATCCGCATGAACTTTCCGGCGGACAACAGCAGCGCGTCGGCATCGCGGCCGCATTGGTCACGTCGCCGCGCCTGATTATCGCCGACGAGCCAACCACCGCGCTGGATTCGATCACGCAACGGCAGATCGTCGATCTGCTGGCATCGTTGGTGGACGATTCCGGCGCATCCATGCTCTTCATCACCCACGATTTCGCGGTACTCAATCATGCAACCACACGCTGTTATGTACTTGCTGATGGACGTGTTGCCGAATCAGGACAAACCGCCGATATCCTGCAGTCGCCGCACACTAAAGTCGCTTCGCAATTGGTGACTTCGGCACGTGCGCTGTCGTTGCGGATCGATGCCGAAACCAAATAAGGAGAACGGTCGTGACGGGCGAAAACGAAAAAACCACAATGCTGCAAGGTCGCGGCATCAGCAAATACTACGGTGCGAAACAACAGCGTCGTCAGGTGCTGCACGATGTTGATATCGACGTACGTTCGGGGGAGTGCCTTGCGGTGATCGGCGGATCCGGATCCGGCAAAACCACCCTTACACGAGTATTGCTGGGGCTCGAACACGCTGAAACGGGCGAGATTACGTATTTCGGCAAGCCTGTGCAAGGCGAAGTCGCCGGCGAACTGCGGCGTAGCTGCGGATTGGTGTTCCAAAGCCCATTCGGCTCGTTGGATCCGCGTTGGAGGGTCGGCAGATCCGTTGCCGAACCATTGCGGTTGCATCACCCTGATTGGTCGCAGGAACGGATTGCGGAACGCGTGTCGGAAGCCTTCCGCATGGTGAGTCTCGACCCTGCCGCATATGAAAATCGGTTCCCCGTGGACCTCTCTGGCGGTCAGGCGCAACGCGTGGCCATCGCACGTGCCATTGCGGATCATCCGAAAGTATTGCTTGCCGACGAGCCGATGAGCGCCGTCGACGTGGCCGCACGAACGCAGATTCTCGCATCGTTCGCTGCGATTCGTAGCGGCGAACCTGATATGGCGCTGATCATGGTGTCACACGATTTGGGAGTGGTGCAGCATATCGCAGATCGTATTATGGTGTTGCACGACGGTTGCGTTGAGGAATGCGGACTTACGGAAACCGTGTTGCACCATCCGACCAGCGATTACACCAAACGATTGCTGGACGCGGCTTCGCTCTGATTTGTGACACTGCGCAAAAAGCCTGCGATCATGTTGAAATCCGCATGATTGCAGGCTTTTTTGCCGCTATATGAACAGGTAAGACACGCCGATGTCGTTACGTGTGCTATTGTGTGAGCCATGTTCAATTTCTCTTGTTGTTGCTGTCGCTGACCAACCGCCCGAGGGGCGCGTGGTTCATCGAAGCATAACTTGAGACAGGGCATTCTTTTTCGGCATACGCAACTTGCGTTGCATGCCAGAGTATCGCAGAAATCATCCCATAACCAGTGCCTTACGCGGTTGGTATTACGCGGCATATGTGGATGAACCGCAGCGAAAACACCATCACAGGTCCCGTTTCAAATCATTGCAAGTGATAAACGCGAGCTTCTCGAAATCAAAACAACGAAATCATTCATCGGAAGCCAACGGAAATCACTCTTCGCAAGGAAACGACATGACCATCCACAACTCCCTTTCCGAGCTCATCGGCAACACTCCGCTCGTCAAACTCAACCATGTGACCGACGGCATCAAAGCCACCATCGCAGTCAAAGTCGAATATTTCAATCCTGGCGGCTCCTCCAAAGACCGCATTGCGGAACGCATCATCGACGCGGCCGAACGCAGCGGCGAACTCAAGCCGGGCGGTGTGATTGTGGAACCGACCTCCGGCAACACCGGCGTAGGACTTGCCCTCGTGGCCCAGCAGCGCGGATACCGCACCATCTTCACCCTGCCAGACAAGGTTTCCGAAGCCAAGCGTGCGGTACTCCGCGCATACGGTGCAGAAGTGGTGGTAACCCCTACCGATGCTGGTCCGGATGATCCGCGCTCCTACTACCAGGTGGCGGAACGCCTCGCCAAAGCGATTCCCGGCGGATACCGCCCGAACCAATACGACAACCCGAACGGACCGGAAAGCCACTACCGCACCACCGGTCCGGAAATCTGGGAAGCCAGCGACCATCAGGTCACGCATTTCGTGGCTGGCATCGGCACTGGCGGCACCATTTCCGGCACCGGACGCTACCTGAAGGAAGCTTCCGACGGCGCAGTACAAGTGATCGGCGCTGACCCGGAAGGATCCATCTATTCCAATCCGAACGACGTGCATCAGTACAGCATCGAAGGCGTGGGCGAGGATTTCTATCCGAAAGCGTTCGACCGTGAACTTCCCGACGAAATCGTGCAGGTCAACGATGCCGAAGCATTCGAAATGACCCGCCGTTTGGCTGCGGAAGAAGGTCTGCTGGTCGGAGGCTCGTCCGGCATGG
>OCAD01001313.1_pt1 | contig 10485 bp, 9 predicted proteins | sample 1538261 | NCBI WGS metagenome assembly OCAD01 (sample SAMEA2580261, study PRJEB22360) | human gut metagenome | biome: human gut; feature: human-associated habitat; material: faeces | place: Denmark | collected 2008/2010
GCTGCGGCCAGAGGAGACGAGATCGGGCAAGAAGCCCAGGCGGAGGCGGAGCGCCTGCGCCGTGAGGCGGAGAAGCGGCTGGACATGGCTGCCGATCTCATTGTCGGAAGGGTTGTGAAAGACTGACATGGCCATTGTAAAGATGAAGAGGCTCCGGGTGATCGCCATGGCAGCCTGCCGGGAAGAGCTGCTGGGGCAGCTCCAGCGGCTGGGCTGTGTGGAGATCCGGGAGCCGGAGACCGCCGGGGAGGACTGGTCCGGCCTGCTGGAGCGGGAGAGCTCCCGCCTGGCGGAGGCCAAAGGCGCCCTGGCGGAGGTGAACACCGCCCTGGCCGCCATGCGGCGGTACGGACAGGTGAAGGACGGGCTGTTTGTCAAGCGCAGGCTCGTCACAGAGAAGGAGTTTCTGGGCGGTGGACTGGAGGCGCAGGCCAAAACCGTCACCCAAGACGTGGGGGAGCGGCTGCGGACCCTTTCCGGGATCCAGACCGAGATGTCCCGCCTTCAGGCTCGCCGGGCAGGGCTGCTGCCCTGGCAGGATCTGGACCTGCCGCTGGAGGCGGAGGGAACGGAGCACGTGCTCTCCCGCCTGGGGACCTGCCCCGCGGGAACGGACGTGGGCGCCCTGCGGCTAGAGTTGGAGGCGCTGCCTGCGGAGCTGCTGGAGATCAGCGCCGACAAGCAGCAGCGATACCTGCTGCTCCTCTGCCACCGGGCGGCGGAGGAGCCGGTAATGGAGGTCCTGCGGGCCCACGGCTTCAGCGCGGCTGCTTTTCCGGGGGTCACCGGCACGGCGGCAGCGGATCTGGAGCAGACCGACCGGCAGCTGGAGGAGCTCCAGCGCAGGCGGGAGGAGGCCGAGGCGGCCATTGCGGAGAGCGCCCGGGAGCGGGACACCCTGCGGACCTACGCGGACCGGCTGACAGCGGAGACCGCTCGGGAGAGCGCGGCGGAGCGGCTGCTTACCGACGGGACCATTGTCTTCTTCGAGGGATGGGCCCCGGCGGAGCGCATGGCGGACGTGAGCGCCCTGCTGGAGCGCCTGGGCTGTGCCTGGGAGGCGGCGGATCCCGCGCCGGAGGAGTATCCGGAGGTGCCGGTGAAGCTGAAGAACAACTGTCTGACCCGGCCGCTGAACATGGTGACGGAGATGTACTCCCTGCCTGCCTATGACAATGTGGACCCCAACCCCCTCATGGCGCCGTTTTTCATCCTCTTCTATGGCGTGATGATGGCGGATATGGGATACGGACTGCTGATGATGCTGGCCTCCGTCTTTGTCCTGCGGACATACCGCCCGAAGGGAACGATGCAGCACTTCTTCGGCCTGCTGGGCCTGTGCGGCATCAGCACCTTTGTGATGGGCGCCCTGACAGGCGGTTTCTTCGGCGATTTCCTCACCCAGCTGGCCCAGCTGATCCACCCGGAGAGCACGTTCGCCCTGCCAGCCCTGTTCACGCCGCTGGACGACACGCTGATGATTCTGGTGGGCGCCATGTGCCTGGGCTTTGTCCAGATCCTCACCGGCATGGTGATCAGCGTGGTAGGGAAGCTGAAGCGCGGACAGTTCCTGGACGCGTTCTGGGAGGAGATCACCTGGTGGGTGGTCTTCGCCGGAATCGCGCTGGCAGTGCTGGGGGTGACGAACCTGGTGCTGTATGCGGGCATCGTGCTGGTGGTGGCCGGGCCTGTCATCAACGGAAAGGGATTCGGGAAGATCACCGGGATCTTCGGCTCCCTGTACAACCACGTGACCGGCTATTTTGGGGACATCCTGTCCTACTCCCGGCTGATGGCCCTGATGCTGTCCGGCAGCGTCATCGCTCAGGTGTTCAACACCTTGGGCGCCATCCCCGGCAACGTGGTGGTGTTCTTCATCGTCTCCATGGCGGGAAACGCCCTGAACTTCGCGCTGAATCTGCTGGGCTGCTACGTCCATGACCTGCGGCTCCAGTGCCTGGAGTTCTTTAAAAACTTCTATCAGGACGGCGGAAAGCCCTTCCGCCCCCTGGCGGTGGATACAAAATACGTGGATATTCAAAAAGACTGAGGAGGAATCGAGATATGGAGTTCTTTGAGGCATTCGGCGGTTTGGCATTGGGTCTGCTGGGCGCTGGTCTGGCAGCGGTCCTCTCGGGCATCGGGTCGGCCAAAGGCACCGGCATCGCAGGCGAGGCGGGCACGGGGCTTCTGTGCCAGGATCCCAGCAAGTTCGGCAAGGTGATGATCCTCCAGGTGATCCCCGGCACCCAGGGTCTGTACGGCCTGGTGGTGTGGTTCTTCGCGGTGTTCCGCATGGGGCTGCTGGACGGCACCGCCTTTGATATGACCGTGCAGGAGGGGCTGCGGTATTTCGTGGCCTGCCTGCCCATGGCGTTGGGCGGCCTGTTCTCTGCCATCGCCCAGGGCCGCGTGGCCGCCGGGTCCATCAACCTGCTGGCCAAGAAGCCCGACGACTGGTCCAAGGGCATGGTGCTGTGCATCACGGTGGAGTTCTACGCGATCCTGTCCCTGCTGGCCTCCATGCTCATGATTATCAACATCAGCGGCTGACCCTGGAGAAAGGGGACAGAGTATGAACGGTATCGACAAGATCACACAGCGGATCGGCGCGGACACCCAGGCGGAGATCGACCGCATCCTGGCGGACGCCGCCGCCCAGGCGGAGGCCGCGGCCGACAAGTTCCGCACCCAGGCGGAGGCCGAGGACCGGGACCTGCTGGCAAAGAGCGAGAGGGCCGCGGCGGAGCGGGAGGAGCGCCTTGTCAGCGCCGCCCAGATGGAGGCCCGGAAGACGCTTCTGACCGCCAAGCAGGAGATGGTGGAACGGGCTTACCAGCGGGCGCTGGAAAAGCTCCGTTCCCTGCCGCAGGAACAGTATGTGGAGCTGCTGGCGGGGGCGTCCTCCACCGGACGGGAGGAGGTTGTCTTCTCCCCGGAGGATCGGGAGGGCGCCGGCAAGGCGGCTGTGGCCCGGGCCAACGAGCTGCTGGCCAAGGAGGCCGCGCCGGAGCTGCCCCTCGGGGACGGCGTGGTAGCCAATCTTCTGAACAAGGTGGCCGCCGGCGTCAGCGCCTTCGCGCAGGGCACGGCCATGCTGGCCGTGTCGGAGGAGACCCGCGACATCTCGGGCGGCTTCATCCTGAAGGATGGGCGCATCGAGGTCAACTGCACCTTTGACGCCCTGGTGCGCGCGGAGCGGGAGCAGACCGCCGGCGAGGTGGCGAAGCTGCTGTTCCCGGAGGCGTGAGGAAGGAGGCGTCGGTTTGGCAAAGACCATCAAGGACACCGATTACCTGGTGATCTCCGCCCGGGTGAAGGCCCTGGAGACAGGGCTTCTGACGGCGGAGCGGATGGAGCAGATCCTGGATGCCAAAAGCGGCGAGGACGCGGGGAAGCTCTTGCAGGAGTGGGGGTATCCCCAGCTGGATCCCCGGCGGCCGGAGGCCATGGACGCGGCATTGTCCGCCGTGCGGGAGGCCACCTTGGCCGACTTGGCGGAGGGAACGCCGGACGCCCGGTATATCGATCTCTTCAAAGTGAAATACGACTATCATAATGTGAAGGCCCTGCTGAAGGCGGAGGCTGTGGGCACCGCCCCGGACCGTATGCTGATGGACATGGGCCGGGTAAGCACCGCCGAACTGGCAGAGGCGGTCCGATCCCGGGAGCTGGATGGCTTGCCGGAGACGCTGGCCGCGGCCGTGGTGGAGGCCCGGGAGGTGCTGGACACCACCCGAGATCCCCAGCTCAGCGACATCGTGCTGGACCGGTGGTGCTACCGGGATATGGCGGCCCTGGCAGAGGAGACCGGCAGCGCGTTCCTCCGGGGCTATGTGGCGGTGCAGGTTGACGCAGTGAACCTGCGGACGGCGGTGCGGACGCTGCGCATGGGAAAGGGGGCGGACTTCCTCCTGGGCGCGCTGCTGGAGGGGGGAGACCTCGCTCCGGATGCGGTGGCAAAGGCCGCCTCCAGCGGGGCCGCGGGCCTGCGGGAGCTCTACGGCGCCACCCGTTTCCGCGACGCCGCGGAGGCAGGGGCAGAGGCCCTGAAGGGCGGCCCCCTGACGGCGTTTGAAAAGCTCTGTGACGACGCGGTGGGGGACTATCTGGCGGGCGCTCAGTCCGTGCCTTTCGGCGAGGCCCCTCTGGTAAGCTATCTGGCCGCACGGGAGACGGAGTACACGAACCTGCGGATCCTGCTGATGGGCCGCGCCGCCGGCATCGACCCGGCGGTGATCCGCACCCGCCTGCGGGCAAGCTATGTGTAAGGAGGCGGCGCCATGGCCACAACGTATCGGATCGCCGTGATCGGCAGCTGGGAGTCCGTCATGGGCTTTCGGGCCCTGGGACTGGAGACGTATCCCGTCACCGCCCCCGAGGAGGCCCGGGAGACCATCCGGGAGCTGGCAAAGAGCGGCGACTGCGGCATCATCTATCTGACGGAGCAGCTGGCAAAGGACCTGCCGGACGTGCTGGACCGGTATAAGGACGAGCTGCGGCCCGCCATCATCCTGATCCCCGGCCGGGAGGGCTCTCTCGGCATCGGTATGAACAACATCCAGCAGTCCATTCAGAGAGCGGTGGGCGCGGATATCCTCTGAGGAGAACAGGCTGACGCCGCTATGGCATTGCGATTTTCGACCCTGTTTGGGCCGCAATCGCGCCTCGTGTGCACACCGTCGGGCCAAGCCGGTCCGCAGGTGTTGCCGCAGGTCCTTTAAAGCCGGCCGGCAGGTTTGGCCGCACCTGCCGACCGGGGGCCTTCCTCGAAACAGCCCCGCTTTTCCGCCTCTGGCGGCGTTTCGGCTGTTTTCCCTGAGATGTGCCGGCGGGCGAACCCGCCTGCGCTGAATTCCCGCGCCGGTCTGCACCCAAGGGGATTTCCGCGCCGCTTCCAGCGGCTTGGGCGCGGACTGGTGGACGCCGCCCCAGGCGGCTGAGTCGGGGATTGTTCACCGCATACACGCTGCGGCGGACATGATGAATATTTTTCTTTTGCCTTACGGTGGGAGAACTGGAAAAACCGCGGGTTTTTCCGGGCACTATTTCTTGGCTCCGGCGGTTCGCGCCGGAGGTCCTTCCGGCGAAACTGGTGTGAAAGAAGGTTGAGCGAGTTTGAGCGGTAAGATTGTGAAGGTATCCGGACCGCTGGTGGTGGCCACGGGCCTGGCGGACGCCAATATGTCCGACGTGGTCCGCGTCGGCCCCCAGCGGCTGATCGGCGAGATTTTGACGATGAAGGGGGACTCCGCCTCCATCCAGGTGTACGAGGAGACCTCCGGCCTGGGACCGGGGGCGGAGGTGGTCACCACCGGCGCTCCCATGAGCGTGGAGCTGGGCCCCGGCATGATCGAGGGCATCTATGACGGTATCCAGCGGCCGCTGGAGAAGATCGTGGAGAAGGTGGGTGCCAACATCACCCGGGGCGTGGAGGTCCCCGCCCTGGACCGGGAGAAGAAGTGGGACTTCACCGCCGTGGTCACCCCCGGCACAAAGGTGGAGGGCGGCGACGTGATTGGCACCGTGCCGGAGACGCCGGTGGTGCTCCACAAGATCATGGTGCCTCCCAACATGAGCGGCACCATTACGGACATCAGGAGCGGCTCCTTCACCGTGGAGGAGACCGTGGCCACCCTGCGCACTGACAAGGGGGAGGACGTGCCCCTGACCATGGTGCAGAAGTGGCCGGTCCGGATCGGGCGGCCCTACAAGCACAAATATCCCCCCAAGCGGCCGCTGTGCTCCGGCCAGCGGGTCATTGACACCCTGTTCCCCATTGCCAAGGGCGGCACCGCCGCCGTGCCCGGGCCCTTCGGCTCCGGCAAGACTGTGGTGCAGCACCAGCTGGCCAAGTGGGCGGATGTGGACATCGTGGTCTACATCGGCTGCGGCGAGCGGGGCAACGAGATGACCGACGTGCTCCGGGAGTTCCCGGAGCTGAAGGACCCCCGCACCGGGGAGTCCCTGATGAAGCGGACGGTGCTGATCGCCAACACCTCCGACATGCCCGTGGCCGCCCGTGAGGCGTCGGTCTACACGGGCATCACCATCGCGGAGTACTTCCGGGACATGGGCTACGACGTGGCGGTCATCGCTGACTCCACCTCCCGCTGGGCGGAGGCCCTGCGCGAGATGTCCGGCCGGCTGGAGGAGATGCCCGGCGAGGAGGGGTACCCCGCGTACCTTGCCTCCCGCCTGGCCCAGTTCTACGAGCGGGCCGGCAGCGTGGCCTGCATCGGCTCCGATGACCGCCGGGGCAGCCTCACCGCCGTGGGCGCCGTGTCGCCGCCGGGCGGCGACCTGTCCGAGCCCGTGGCGCAGGCCACCATGCGGATTGTCAAGGTCTTCTGGGCCCTGGATTCGTCCCTGGCCTACAAGCGCCATTTCCCGGCCATCAACTGGCTGAACTCCTACTCCCTGTATCTGGACTCCCTGAAGCCTTGGTTTGACGAGAACCTGGGACCGGAGTTCCTGGAGGACCGGGCCAGCGCCATGAGCATCCTCCAGAGTGAGGCCAGCCTGAACGAGATCGTCCAGCTGGTGGGCAAGGACGCCCTGTCCCCGGCGGACCAGCTGACGCTGGAGGTGGCGCGGATGGTGCGGGAGGACTTCCTGCAGCAGAACGCCTTTGCGGATGTGGACAGCTTCTCCAGCTACGACCGGCAGGAAAAGCTGCTGGCCATGGTCCTGCGGTACGACCGGCTGTGCCGGGAGGCCATCTCCAAGGGCGCGCCGGTGGCGAAGCTCTTCGCCGTTCCGTCCCGTGAGAAGATCGGCCGGGCCAAGAGCGTGCCGGCTGAGGAGTACCAGCAGGTCTACCAGCAGATCTCCGCGGAGATGGAGCAGGAGATCACCGCCATTGCGGAGGAAGGAGGAGAGGACGCATGATCCGGGAATACAGAACGGTAGAGGAGATCGCTAGTCCTCTGATGATCGTCCGCATGGTGGACGGCGTCACCTATGACGAGCTGGTGGAGGTGGAGCTCCACGACGGCTCCGTCCGCCGGGGCCAGGTGCTGGAGGTCAACGGCGACACCGCGGTGGTGCAGCTGTTCGAGTCCGCCGCCGGCATCAATCTGGCGGACGCCAAGGTCCGCTTCCTGGGCCATCCGCTGCAGCTGGGCGTGTCCGCCGATATGCTGGGACGGGTGTTCAACGGCATGGGCCGGCCCATCGACGGCGGGCCGGAGATCCTGGCGGAGGAGTACCGGGACATCAACGGCCTGCCCATGAACCCGGCGGCCCGGGACTACCCCAACGAGTTCATCCAGACCGGCGTCAGCACCATCGACGGGCTGAACACCCTGGTCCGCGGGCAGAAGCTGCCCATCTTCTCCGGCTCCGGTCTGCCCCACGCCAATCTGGCGGCCCAGATCGCCCGGCAGGCCAAGGTGATCGGAGACGACACCTCCAAGTTTGCCGTGGTGTTCGCCGCCATCGGCATCACCTTTGAGGAGTCGGAGTTCTTCGTCAGCGAGTTCAAGCGCACCGGCGCCATCGACCGGACGGTCATGTTTTCGAACCTGGCCAACGACCCGGCGGTGGAGCGCATCGCCACCCCCCGGATGGCCCTGACCGCCGCGGAGTATCTGGCCTTTGAGAAGGATATGCACGTGCTGGTCATCATGACTGACATCACCAACTACGCCGAGGCATTGCGGGAGGTCTCCGCCGCCAAGAAGGAGGTCCCCGGCCGCCGCGGCTTCCCCGGGTATCTGTACACGAACCTGGCCACCATCTACGAGCGGGCCGGCCGCCAGCTGGGGAAGAAGGGCTCCATCACGCTGATCCCCATTCTGACCATGCCGGAGGATGACAAGACCCACCCGATCCCCGACCTGACGGGTTATATCACCGAGGGGCAGATCATCCTCAGCCGGGAGCTGTACCGCAAGGGCATCCACCCGCCGGTGGACGTGCTGCCGTCTCTGAGCCGTCTGAAGGACAAGGGCATCGGCGAGGGCAAGACCCGGGAAGACCACTCCGGCACCATGAACCAGCTGTTCGCGGCCTACTCCACCGGCAAGGACAACAAGGAATTGATGTCCATTCTGGGCGAGGCGGCTCTGACGCCCACGGACCTGCTGTACGCCAAATTCGCCGACGAGTTTGAGAAGCGGTATGTGAACCAGGGCTACGAGGAGAACCGTTCCATCCAGGAGACGCTGGATCTGGGCTGGGAGCTGCTGAGTATCCTGCCCAAGAGCGAGCTGAAGCGGATCAAGCCGGAGTATATCGAAAAGTACTGGCCCAAGAAGGAGCTGTGAGCCCCTTCCGGGGACCCCGGGATTTTGGCGGCCGCCCTCTCTTGGCTGCGGCCCATGATGAGGATTTGCCGCGCGTCTGCTGCGGCGCGGAGGCGCCGGGCCGCTGACCGCGGGCCCCCAGGCCAGGATGGAAAGAAGGCGATTGACAGATGCCCAATATCACGGTCAACCCCACCCGGATGGAGCTCACCCGCCTCAAGGGCAAGCTCCGCACTGCCCAGCGGGGCCACAAGCTGCTGAAAGACAAGCGCGACGAGCTGATGAAGCAGTTTCTGGACACGGTGCGGGAGGTCCGCGCTCTGCGGCAGGAGGTGGAGGAGGAGCTGATGACAGTCCACGGCGCCTTCACCGTGGCCTCCGCGCTCATGAGTTCCCAGGCGCTGGAACAGGCGCTGCTGGACCCCAAGCAGAGTGTGAAGCTGACGCAGACCACCAAAAATATCATGTCGGTTAACGTGCCGGTGTATGATTTCCAGACGCAGACCCGGTCTGACGCGGACATCTACCCTTACGGGTTCGCGGCCACCTCCGGCGAGCTGGACACGGCCGTGGACGCCCTGGGAAAGGTGTTCCGGAAGATGCTGAAGCTGGCGGAAGTGGAGAAATCCGCCCAGTTGATGGCGGAGGAGATCGAAAAGACCCGCCGCCGGGTGAACGCTCTGGAGTACGTGGTGATCCCAAACACCCAGGACGCCATCCGGTATATCACCATGAAGCTGGACGAGAACGACCGGGCCACCACCACCCGTTTGATGAAGGTGAAGGATATGCTGCTGCAGCAGTCCATCGAGGAACAGCGGCAGCGGGACGCGGAAGTGCTGGAGCGGTTCCGGGAGGCTTGACGAAATACGCAAAGCGGTGTAGGATAATAACGCTACACCGCTTTGCTGCGTTTAACGCGTTAGAAAGGAAGAAAAGCAACTATGCATTGCGTGACAAACATCCACGAGGACCTGTACTGGCTGGGAGGCTCTGACCGGCAGCTGGCGAAGTTTGAGAATGTGTTTCCCATTCCCCGGGGCGTCAGCTATAACGCCTATCTGGTGCTGGATGAGAAGACCGTCCTGCTGGACACGGTGGACAAGGCCGTGGGGGAGCGGTTCTTCGAGAACCTGGAGTTTGCCCTGGCCGGCCGGCCCCTGGACTATGTGGTGGTGAATCACATGGAGCCGGACCACTGCGCCACCCTGGGCGAGCTGCTGCGCCGCTGGCCGGGCGCCCAGGTGGTGGCCAACGCCAAGACTGTCCCCATGGTCAGCCAGTTTTTTGACTGTGATATCTCCAACCGGGCTGTGGTGGTGAAGGAGGGGGATACCCTCTGCACCGGCCGCCACACCTTCACCTTCCTGATGGCCCCCATGGTCCACTGGCCGGAGGTGATGGTGACCTATGACGCCGCCGACAAGGTGCTGTTCTCCGCCGACGCCTTCGGCACCTTCGGCGCCCTGAACGGCAACATCTTTGCCGATCAGGTGGACTTTGAGCGGGATTGGCTGGACGATGCCCGCCGCTACTACACCAACATCGTGGGCAAGTACGGTGCCCAGGTCCAGTCCCTGCTGAAGCGGGCCGCCGGGATGGAGATCCAGATGATCTGTCCCCTCCACGGTCCCATCTGGCGGGAGAATCTGGAGTGGTTCCTGGAGAAATACCAGCGCTGGAGCACCTACACCCCCGAAGATCGGGGCGTGGCCATCTTCTGCGGCTCCATCTACGGCCACACGGAGAACGCCGCGGAGATCCTGGCCGCCCGCCTGGCAGAGAGGGGCGTAAAGAACATCGCCCTGTACGACGTGTCCCATACGGACGTGTCCTACCTTGTCAGCGAGGCCTTCCGGTGCAGCCATCTGGTGCTGGCTTCCGCTACATATAACGGGGAGATCTACACCCCTATGGAGAACTTCCTGCGGGATCTGGCCTGCCACGGTCTCCGGGGCCGTTCCGTGGCCCTGATCGAGAACGGCACCTGGGCCGCCCGCTCCGGGATGCTGATGACCAAGCTCCTGGAGGAGATGAAAGAGATGCGGGTGATGGAGGGGACCGTGACGCTGAAGTCCTCTGTCAAGGAGGCCCAGCGCCGGGGGCTGGAGTCCTTGGCGGACGCCATTGCCGACGAGCTGCTCCACTGAGAGGATGAGAAAATACCCCTGCCGGAGTTCCGGTGGGGGCATTTTCCGTTTCAAAGGCCCGAAAGGGGCGGAAAAAGCCGCCCGCC
>OCAD01001315.1_pt1 | contig 10483 bp, 6 predicted proteins | sample 1538261 | NCBI WGS metagenome assembly OCAD01 (sample SAMEA2580261, study PRJEB22360) | human gut metagenome | biome: human gut; feature: human-associated habitat; material: faeces | place: Denmark | collected 2008/2010
TACTGCAAGCTCGACATCATCGAGGTCGCCGACGAGAAGACCCCCGAACATGCCAGCGAAGGCGTGGAACGGCAGATTCGTGCCAAGGAAGGCGGGCGCATCGCCAAGCACATCCGCCCCGACGCCTATGTGATCGCGCTGGCGATCGACGGCACGATGCTCTCCTCCGAAGGGCTCGCCGCGCACATCAACCAGCTCGGATTGCACGGCGAAAGCCACATACAGCTCATCATCGGCGGCTCAATCGGCCTGGACGACGCGATCCTGCGCCGCGCCGACTACAGGCTCAGCTTCTCGAAGATGACGTTCCCGCATCAGCTGATGCGCGTGATCCTACTGGAGCAGCTGTACCGCGCCTACAAAATCAACGCCGGCGAGCCATACCACAAGTAGGGCGGTGGCGGGCGGCTCACTCCACGGACTTGAGCGAGCTGACCGGATCGATGCGGTCGAGCACCGGATTGGTGAGCAGCTGCACGAGCAGCGCGAACGCCATCGTCGCCGCGGCGGCGATCACATAGCTATACCAGTGCACGCTCACCTCGAAATACAACGCGGGCATGTTGAGCGCCGCCGTAAGCAGCCCGCCGACCGCGCGCCCGAGCGGCAGACCGACGACGATGCCCATGCCGGCCAGTATCAGCATCTCCTTGTTGACATACCGGTGCACCTCGCGGTCGTAGAAGCCCAGTACCTTCAGCGTGGCCATTTCCCGCACGCGCTCAGACACGTTCGTGTTCGCCAGCGTGAACAGCACGACGAGCGCCAGCCCGCCCGCGAGCGCGATGATGAGCGCCACGACGGCGCTCATCAGGTCGAACGAGAAGCTGCGCTCGAGATCGTCGGTGCTGGTGGCGCTCACGACCGACGGATCGCGTGCGAGCCGATCCGCGTACGCGATGTTCTGGTCGGCGGTTCCGTCCAGTGTGGCGATCACGGCGTTGTGCGTCACCGCCGTCGACACGCCGAATGTTTTCTTGTACAGACTTTCGCTGACCTACACGTTCGAGCCGATGAGGTTTCGCGTCACCGCGGAGACCTTCACTTCGCCGTGACGCATACTGCCGTCGCGTAGCGTGACGGTGTCGCCGGCCTTGACGCCGAGCGAGTTCGCCGCGGATTGCGCGACGATTATGCCATCGCCCCCAAGCTGCAGCTTGCCATGCCCACCGCTCGCGGACCGCAGCGTAATCATGTCTCCGAGCGCCCCTGCTGAATCATCCGGCACGATCATGAGCTGAATCGTCTCGCCTGCGTCGCCCGCGTCCATCTCGCCGCTGTCGAGCCGCAGATCGCGCGCACGTTCCACGCGCCCGTCCTTGTCGAGCCGAGCGCGCATCGCATCGACGCTGTCGTCGCCGCTGACGACGAGCAGGTCGTAATGGTAGATGTCCTCGTACTGCTTGGGTCCGAGCGTGGCGACGGTGTCGTTGATGGCGAAGCCGCACACAATCAGCGCCGTGCAGCCCGCCACCCCGCCGACGGTCATCAACAGGCGGCTTTTGAAGCGGAATATGTTGCGCGCGGTGACCTTGTTGAGGAAGCTGAGCCGCCGCCACAGCGGGCGGATGCGTTCGAGCAAGATGCGCGCGCCGGCCTTCGGCGCTTTCGGCTGCATGAGTTGCGCCGGGCTTTGCCGCAGAGCCCCGGCGCAGGCGACGACCGTTGCGACGACCACGCCGACGACGAACAGCGCGATGCCTGCCGACCCGTACAGCCAATCGTATTCGAGCTGTATGCCGGGCACCGTGTACAGTCCCTCGATCACCAGCAGCAGGAACGACGGAATGCCGAGGAAGCCGACCATCAGTCCCAGTCCGCCGCCGATTAGGCAGGCGAGCGCGGCGAACAGCACGTATCGCATCGCGATGGCCGCGTTCCCGTAACCGAGCCCGGTGTAGGTGCCAATCAGACCGCGTTCCTCCTCGACCATGCGGGTCATCGCGGTCAGGCTCATCAGCACCGCAACAATCAGGAATACGACCGGGAAAGCGTAGCCGATTGATTCGATTGAGCTGATGTCGGATTTGAGCGAGCTGAAGCCGCCGATTGACGAGCGCGTCTGCACGTACCAACGGGCTGCGGCGATGTCGTCGACGCGTTGCTGCTGCTTGGCGAACTGACTGTCGGCATCCTTGCGCTTGGCGTCAAGCTGGTCTTGTGCGTCCTTGAGCTGCCGTTCGCCGGTGTCCATCTGCTCTTCGCCGTCGGCTATCTGCTTGAGTCCGTCGCGGATCTGCTGGCGACCGCCGCGCAGCTGCTCGGTTTGCCGCTGCAAGGTGGCCGATTGCGCTTCGAGTTGGGCTATGGTGGCGTTGACCTGGCTCAGCTGGGATTGCAGTTGCGTGAGCTGTGCCGCGGATTCATCGGCTTTGGACCGTGCCTGTGTGGCGAGGTCGCGCGCGGTTTTCGCTGCCTTGCGCAATGGTTCGAGTACCGTCTCGGGCAGACCTTGCGCGCCGGCGACCGCCTGGTCTGCCGCGTCCGCGGCCTGCTCTGCGGCCCGCGCGCCCTGCGCGGCCAGGTCGTTCATCGTCTTCGCGGTGGCGATGCCCTGCTGCAGCTGCGATTGGCCCTGGCGGGCTTGGAGCAGTCCCACGTTGACCTGGTCTTTGCCGTCCTGCAGCTGCTCCGATTGGTCTTCAAGCTGTGTGAGCTGGTCTTCGAGGCTCTGCTTGGTGGTTTTCGCCTGCTCGCGCTGGGTTTTCAGCTCCTCCGTCTGCTCGGTGATCTGCATCTGCGCGTCGTCGAGCTGCCGGTAGGCGTCGGTCTTCGCCTGGTCGAGCTTCTTCTGCGCGGCGTCCACGAGAGTCTGCCGGCGTTCGTTCTGCCGCTTGGTCTGCACCGTGGCTTCGATGCGGTCGGCGACATCGCGGACCAGCGTGTCATAGTCGTCGCCGAACGCGTCCTCGTCGGTCGAGCCGCTCACGGTCAGGCTGATAGCGGTGTAGATGTCTCCTGTCACGCCGTCGCTCGGCGCGAAGAACGTGTAGTCGGACGCGAGCGAGTTGCGGAATGCCTTGGCGCCGCTGTATCCGTCCGGATTGCTCAGGTCCTTGGGGTCTATCACCGTGCCGGTGATGGTCAGTTCGGTCGGGAAGCTCGGCGCCGATTGCGATGCATCGGCTTTCTCGGCCGCCCGGTCCGGGGCCGTCGCGCAGCCAGAGCGCCGTTCGCGCCGCTATCGGCGGAGTCCGTATCCGAAACGGTCGATGTCGCAGTGCCGGTGTCAACCGGGGTGACGGTCAGCGAGTCGCCGACTGCCATGCCACTGTCGGCGAGGAACTTTTTGGTGACCGCGACCTCGCCAGCCTTGCTCGGAATGCGGCCGTCCTGTAGGTACGGCTGGTCGAGGCCGTTCACGCCGATCTCGTTGATGGTGACGGTTTTGTCGGTGCCCTTGACGTCGGCTTCGACGCTCTGGCTGCGTTCCGGCTGCACGACATCGACTCCGCGGACCTGCTTCAGGGCCGCAACGTCATCATCGGTCAGGCCGTAGGTCGACAGCACCTGGATATCGTGCAACCGTTGCGCGTCGTAGAACCGGTTCGCGGCGCGGAACGTGTCACGACAACCGGCGTAGATGCCGGTCATCACCGCCACCCCAAGCAGCGAAATCACGGCGATGGACAGAAACCGTTTCCACCCGTGCAGCCACGAGCGCATCGTATCCTTGACGAACGCCCCCGACAGCGAGCGCCCACGAGACGGCCTGCCGCCCGTATCGGTGTCGGACGCCAAGTCGTAGATTCCGGGAATCACCTCGGTGGGCACATCGGACGCGGGCGACCACCCGGCAGAATCACCGTCCGCCTTCCGACCTTTGTTCCTATGCGCATGCCGTCCCATCACAGCACCTACCATTCGATGTCGGCGATCGGTGTCGGCGCGGGATTCACATCCTCGCCCACCACCTTGCCGGAGCGGAAGCGGACGACCTTGTGCGCCATCGGAGCGAGCGCGGAGTTGTGGGTGATGATGAGCACCGTCATGTTCTCGTCACGGCAGATGTCCTGCAGCAGTTGCAGGACCTCCTTGCCGGTCTCATAGTCGAGCGCGCCGGTCGGCTCGTCGCACAGCAGCAGCTTCGGCTTCTTGGCGATTGCGCGCGCAATGGACACGCGCTGCTGTTCGCCGCCGGACAGTTGCGCCGGAAAATTGCTCAGCCGGTCGCCCAGGCCGACCTTGTGCAGGGTGTCGGCCGGGTCGAAATGGTCGGGGCAGATCTGCGACGCGAGTTCGACGTTCTCCAATGCGGTCAGATTCGGCACGAGATTGTAGAACTGGAAGACGAATCCGATGTCCATCCGCCGGTAGGCTATGAGGTCGCGTTTGCGCAGTCCGGTGATGTCGCGGCCGCCGACGACCACGCGCCCGGAGGTGGCGGTGTCCATGCCGCCAAGGATGTTCAGCGCCGTGGTCTTGCCCGCGCCCGACTGCCCGAGGATCACCGTCAGTTCGCCTCGGTCGGCGGTGAAACTGGCCTCGTCCAGTGCGCGGATCGTGGTGCGCCCGGACGGGTATTCCTTGACCACGCGGTCGAATTCGATATACGCCATCATGCACCTCCCCGCACACGCAACAGATGTTATACTCAAGTAAAACAACACTATGTCGGTTTCGCAACCAACAGTCGGATTGCCGAATGTCGGGCAGGAATCCGCCGGCGCGAGGCCATACGAGGCAAGGACCAGCCATGGCCAAGGAACTGACCGAAAGCCGCCGCACCCGTTACACGCGGAAGGCGATGCAGGACGCGCTCATCGACCTGATGCGCGAACGGCCGCTCGGCAGCATCACCATCAAGGCGCTGTGCGAGCAGGCGGACGTCAACCGCTCCACGTTCTACGCGCACTACGACAGCATCGAGGAGCTGCTACACGACATCGAGGACGAAACGATGGCATGGGTCACGACCGCGCTTGACCAGCTGCTCATGCAGCCTGACGCGGCCGGCGTCGAGCACGTCATCGAGCACATCTGCCGCTATATCGCCGACAACCGCAACCATCTGCAGGTGCTGATGAGCCCTACCGCCGACCTAGATTTCCAGCAACAGCTGCTCGGCCTGATCTACAGCCGCCGTTCCGTCGCCGAACAGATGCAGCCCGCCTCCAGCGACCCGGCCGAAGCGCAGATGCGCATGCGGTTCGCCGTATCCGGCAGCATCGGACTGCTGCAGTACTGGCTCGCCACCGACCTCGCCGCCCCACCAGAAACCGTCGCCCACATCATCTTCACCATGGGTATGCCCGGCGCCCGGTGAGACAGACGATTCCGGCCTCGGCCCACCCGGAATCATACGGCCAGAGTGCTGCAGCGGCACTAGACGAATCGGAGATGCTGGTCACAAGGAATCGACGGGGCATGACATATTCTTCGCACCGGCACAGATCCTTTGCATAATCGCGATTTAGTAAATCACGATTATGCAAACGTGATGCTAGGCGCTCAATCGCAGACATGTTGCGGCAAAATTGGGCTATCTGCATCTCAAGGGGTTGATGGCGCTCTTCCGGAACATCTATCTGCGTTTCGAGGGGTTGGTAGCCGAGTATAAACACCCTCAAGACCGCATGATTCCAATGGCAATTGGTGCTCAATACTCCGGGTATCATGTTTTGGCAACCCCCTGAAACTCAGATAGATGTTCGGCGAACACGGAATCACCCCCTTGAAACGCAGATAGCCGCGAAAAGTCGACGCCGCGACGATGAGGAAGGCTCAGACCGTGACCGTGGTGCCCACCGCGGCATGACGCACCCCGATGAGCCGATGCGGGAGACAAAACGGCGCACGGTGACGTCGACTCGTCAGCGGATGGCATAGAATGGCGGTCGTGCCGATATCGGCCTGCGTTGCGGCGGGTGCGGCGATCACGGCATCACGGCCCGGCCCCACCGGCGATGACGGCAATGTCGAAGACGGGCGCGAGCGGGTCAACGACGGGCAGACGGCCAATGCCGCGAGCAGTCGCCGGCGTGCGGCAACGATGGAGAGGAACCGATGAGCAAGAACACCATGCACGACGGCACGGCGACGGCCTCCCGCCCCGGCACCGGCAACACGCCGGCACCGGCGGCGTTGCGCAAATCGTTGAAGAACCGGCATGTCCAGCTGATCGCGCTGGGAGGGGCGATCGGCACCGGACTCTTCTATGGCTCCAGCGAGTCGATCGCGTTGGCAGGCCCGTCAATCCTGCTTGCCTATCTTGTGGGCGGGTTGGCTATCTTCATGATCGTGCGGGCGCTGGGCGAGATGTCGGTCGAAGACCCGAGGGCCGGTGCGTTCAGCTACTACGCGACCCGCTACTGGTCGAAGCGCGCCGGCTTCGTGAGCGGCTGGAACTACTGGTTCAATTACATTCTGGTGTCGATGGTGGAGCTGAGCGTGGTCGGCTCGTTCGTCAACTACTGGTTTCCCGCGATTCCGCAATGGGTGTCGGCCGCGGTGTTTCTCGTCGTGATTGCGGCGATGAACCTGCTGGGGGTGAGCAAGTTCGGCGAGTTCGAATTCTGGTTCGCGATCATCAAGATCGTCGCGGTGATAGCGATGATCGTCGGCGGGCTTGCGGTACTGATTGCCGGACTGCAAACGGATTCCGGCGTCAAGGCGAGCTTCTCGAACTGGTTCGCGCTCGATGGCGGCGTACTCCCCCAAGGCCTGCTGCAGCAAAGTGCCGCCGGCCAACGCGTGCACGTGTTGATGGCGTTGGTCGTGGTGATGTTCAGTTTCGGCGGCACCGAGCTCATCGGCATCACGGCCGGCGAGACCGAAGATCCGCGCAGAACCATTCCCCGCGCGACGAATGGCATCATCTGGCGCATCCTGGTGTTTTACATCGGCGCACTCGGCGTGATCATGGCCGTGGTGCCGTGGAACACGATCGACGGCACGATCAGCCCGTTCGTGCAGATCTTCGACTCGGTGGGCGTGCACGCGGCCGCCGGCATCCTCAACTTCGTGTGTCTGACCGCGGTGATGAGCGTGTACAACTCCGGCCTGTACGCCAACTCCCGCATGTTGTACTCGCTGGCCAGGCAGGGCAACGCGCCCGAAATCCTCGGCAAGCTCAACTTCCACGGCGTACCGGTTGTCGGGGTGCTCGCTTCCGCGGCCATCACCGCGCTGGCCGTGGTGGTCGTGTTCCTGTGGCCCGATTTCGCGTTCAATTATCTGATGTCGATCGCCACGATTGCTGGCGTTATCAACTGGTCGATGATCATGGTCACCGAGATTCATTTCCGTCGCCATGTGGCGGCCGGAGACGGGCCCGGCGAGCTGGCCGGGCTCACCGGAGACGAGGCTCTGGGACGCATCCATTTCAAGCTGCCGTTCGCCCGCGTGATGCCGTATGTAGTGCTTGCATTCCTGGCATTCGTCGTGGTGCTCATGTGCTTCTCGTCCAGCTATCGCGTCGCCGTCATCGCCGGTGTGGTGTGGCTTGCGATTCTGCTGACCGCATACCAGGTCACGCAGACGCGCAAGACCGTCCGCCCTTAGTCGCGCACATCCCGCGGATGGAGCCATGGCCGCCGCACGCGCGAACAGAGCCGGAACGGCTCACGAGCGCACAGAGCCAGCCCACCATAATCCGACACGCCGAACACAAGTCACAACGAAGTCCCCGCAAACCTTGCGAGCCGCCATTTTCCTTGGTTTAGCGCGAGACCACCTTTCCAGGACCCGCGAATATCGCCGGAAGCCAGGCAAAGGCCTTACTTCTCGACCATGCTGACGCCGATAATGGTGTGCAGTGTCATCGCACTGACACATGCACAACCAAGGAGGGCTCCATCATGTTCATTCCCCGGTACTACGAGAGTCTCGGCCATCTACATGTCGGCACGCAGCCGAACCGCGCGTATTACGTGCCCGCGTCCACGCCGATGGACACGGTCGGCGAGAATCGCGTGAATTCCGACCGTTTCATGCTGCTGAACGGCGACTGGGATTTCAAGTATTATGCGAGCATCTACGACTTGGACGCCGAGGTCTCCCGACTGCGCGCCGCCGGCCGCCCGGTGTTCTATGACGTGGATTTCGGCGGGGATGACGCACCGGAGAACGCCGATCCGCGCACTGCCGCCACGGGTGCGCTGGCGGCGGACGGCTTCACGACGACGCCGGTGCCGAGCGTGTGGCAGAACCATGGTTTCGACCGCCACCAGTACACGAATTTCGACTATCCGTTCCCGTTCGACCCGCCGTTCGTGCCGCAGGACAACCCGTGCGGCGTGTACCTGTGCGATTTCATGCATACGTCCGATCCTGACGCGCCCTGCACGTACCTGAATTTCGAGGGCGTGGATTCGGCGTTCTATGTGTGGGTGAACGGCGAGTTCGTCGGGTATTCGCAGGTGTCGCATTCGACCAGCGAGTTCGATGTGACCGACGTGCTGGAGGACGGCGTGAACACGCTGGCCGTGCTGGTGCTGAAGTGGTGCGACGGCAGCTATCAGGAGGATCAGGACAAGTTCCGCATGAGCGGCATCTTCCGTGACGTGTATCTGCTGGACCGTCCCGAGTATGCGATTCGTGACATGTTCGTGCATACGTCGATTTGGCGCAATGTCGATTCCGCGCTGGTTGAGGCCGGCATCAGCGATGACGAATATGATGCGTCGCCGGTCGATCACGCGACGGTCGACGTGGATTTCGCGTTCTTCGACGATGCGGATGTGCCGGTCAAGGTGCAGCTGTTCGATGAGGATGGCGAGCTGGTGGCAGAGACGGCCTCGGAGCCGATCGATGATCCGATGGCCGGGGACGAGGACGAAGTGACGGTTCGGACACAGCCCGACGCGAGCGAAGCCGACGATGCGACCGGCACTGGCAGCGACGATACCGCCGCGGACGACGAAGAAGAAGGCGTCATCGAGTCGATCGACGACGTGGCCGCCATCGACGATGACTCCACGGACGCACAGGCCGCACTGCGCATCGCGTCGGTGACCGGCACGCTCGCCGGCGGCGCGAACGGAACCGGATTCACCGGAGACAGCGCGTTCGCCCCGACCGCGCACGCATCCCTGGCAGTCGACGACCCGCATCTGTGGACCGCCGAGACGCCGTACCTGTACACCATCGTGTACACCACCGCGAACGAGGTCATCACCGCGCTCGTCGGCATCCGCGAGGTCAGCGTGGATGGCAATGTGGTCAAGGTCAACGGCAAGCCGATCAAGCTCCACGGCGTCAACCGGCACGACAGCGACCCGGTGACCGGCCCGGTCATCAGCGAGGAGCAGCTCATGCGCGACCTCACGCTGATGAAGGAGCACAACGTCAACGCGATCCGCACCAGCCATTACCCGAACGCGCCGCACTTCTACGACCTGTACGACCGTCTCGGCTTCTACGTGGTGGCCGAGGCTGACAACGAGAGCCACGGCGCGATGCGCGGCGTGCATCCGGACGAGAGCGACGCGGCTGTCAACAAGCGCTGGAACCGGCCTATCGCCGACAACCCCGCGTGGATCGCGCCGACCGTTGACCGCGCGCAGCGCAGCGTGGAGCGCGACAAGAACCATGCGAGCATCATCTTCTGGTCGATGGGCAACGAGTGTGCGTACGGCTGTACGTTCGAGGCGGCGCTGCTGTGGACGCAGACCTTCGATCCGAGCCGCCTGACGCACTATGAGAGCGCCCGGTATGTGGATGAGGGACAGGAGTGCGATTACAGCTATCTTGACGTACACAGCCGTATGTACCCGTCCGTCGAGGAGATCGACCAGTACTTCTCCGAGGAGGGGCCGCGCACGCCGGACGGGCTGCGCGACGGCAGCAACGGCGATGACGGCGACAACGGCGTCAAGCCGTACGTGCTGTGCGAATTCTGCCATGCGATGGGCAACGGCCCGGGCGATCTGGAGGATTATTTCACGCGCATCCAGCGTTATGACGGCCTGGTCGGCGGCTTCATCTGGGAGTGGTGCGACCATGCGATCGACCGTGGCACGAACGCGGCCGGCGAGCGCGAGTACGCGTACGGCGGCGATTCGGGCGAGTACCCGCATTTCGGCAATTTCTGCATGGACGGCTTGGTGTACCCGGACCGCACGCCGCATACCGGGCTGCTGGAGTTCAAGAACGTGTATCGGCCGGTGCGCGTGACCGGTTTCGACGCGGCCGCGGGCACGGTGACGCTGCACAATTACCTGGACTTCCTGGATGCCGCCGACGCGGTGTTCATGACGTTCGAGCTGCTGGTGGATGGCGCGGAGACCGCATGGGCTGCGTGGGAGAGTGATCCTGCGGCGGGCGCGACGTTCCGGGAGGAGCATCCCGGCAATTACACGCCGTCGATGCCATCGATCGCGCCGCATGGTGACGCGGTCGTCGACATACCGGCTGAGATCCTTGATGCCATACCCGAGGCCGGGAACGTGACAATGCTGGTGAAGTACTATCAGGCGACGGACACCGAGACACTGCCGATCGGCTTCGAGCTCGGCTTCCGCGAGGGGGCCGACGAGAACAG
>OCAD01001335.1_pt1 | contig 10395 bp, 10 predicted proteins | sample 1538261 | NCBI WGS metagenome assembly OCAD01 (sample SAMEA2580261, study PRJEB22360) | human gut metagenome | biome: human gut; feature: human-associated habitat; material: faeces | place: Denmark | collected 2008/2010
CAAATTTCTGCACGATGAGAGCCACAACTTATCCAATCTTCTTCAATGTGTTGCCCGCCAACATACTAAGCAGGCTGGTCAATTATAGGAAAAATCCGATTTGTCAAGCCCCTGCACGCCCAACATGCGGAACAATATATGGGATCCTCGCAAATCCTCCGCGCGTTTTTCGTACATACGTTCCGCACGGGTCTTCCATGATCGCCCGCGCAACGTTTGCGCAATCGTCAGCATATGCCGGCAATGTAACGGATGTGGCAAATATGATGTCAGACCGCACGACGCCCGGCCAGCGCACGCCCGAGCGTGATTTCGTCGGCATATTCAAGGTCGCCACCGACCGGCAGGCCGCTCGCCAATCGCGTGACTTTAATGTCGGTTTGCGAAAGCAGCTGCGACAGGAAGCTGGTGGTCGCTTCGCCTTCCACATTCGGGTTGAGCGCGAGGATCACTTCGGTGACTTCGCTGTCTTTGAGCCGTTCGATAAGTTTGGCGATGTTGAGGTCGCTGGGCTGCACGTTGGCCATCGGGTTGATGACGCCGCCGAGCACGTGGTACAGGCCGCGGTATTCGCGCGTGCGCTCGATGCTCATCACGTCTTTCGGCTCTTCGACCACGCAGATCACGCTGTGGTCGCGACGCGGATCGGCGCAGACCGGGCATGGGCTGGTTTCGCACACGTTGCCGCAAATGTCACAGAATCGTATTTTCTCTTTGACTTCGGCGATGGCGTCGATCAGCCCCTGTGATTCCTCGTCGGATGCGTTGAGCAGGTAGAAGGCGATGCGTTGCGCGCCTTTCGGTCCGATGCCGGGCAGGTGCGCGAACGCGTCGATCAGTCGTTGGATGGCGCCGTCATAGGCCAGTGCCATGGTTCACCTCTCCTTGGTTTCCATAAGATTCGCGATTATGCAGTGCTTACGATTGCGTTGATTCGTCGATTTTGCTCGGTTTCGCATTTTTGCTTGCGACTGCACCGCCATCAGTCGTCGAGATTCTTCTTCTGCTGCATGTTGCGCGGGTTTTTTGCATCGTCCGGCCCGAAATCCTCGACTTTTTTCACCTCGAACAGTCGGGTCAGATCGTCCACGCTTAACGCGGTTGACGCCCCGATCGACTCGTCGCTCATGGAATATTCGTCATCTTCCGCGGCGACCTGCGGCATTGGCTGCGCCGGCACGGAGAACTGCTGGCTCCACGGATCGGCATTCGGCTGGCCTTGCTGCGGTGCCGCGTCCTGCCGCGGTGCGCGATGCTGGTGATTGGCGTGCTTCGGAGCCGTCTCAGGTTCCGTTGGAGCAGGCATGGGATCCACCGGTCCTGCCTGAATCGGCATGGGGTTATCCCAAGGATCGTCGTCCACCGGCGCTTGCTGCGGTACAGGCATCGGTGCCGCCCAAGGATCAACGTTATCGCTGACATCGGGAACAGCCACATGTTTCGCATGTTGTTCCGGCGCTTTCACATCGTTGACGCCGCTTGCGACCACCGATTGCGGTTGCATCGGCTGTGCAGATGCAACCCAAGGGTCATCATCCGGAACAGGCCGTTCCGGATGATGGACTTCCTGCGTCGGGGCCGCCCATGGATCGACTTCCTCGGCTCCACCGGCAGCAGCTCGATGGCCCTCCTCATCGCCGGAATCTCCGGCATTGCCACCGTCTTCGGCGCCCTTCGCGCTTGTGCCGGCCGGCTCCTTGCCGGAGGATTCGAGACCTGCAGCAGTACCAAGATTGGCCGTCAGCAGCGTGGCCGCTTTAAGCTGTTCCTGCACGAGTTGCGCATTGATCTTGCTCTGCTCTTCCGGGCTGAGTTTGCTCCACGGCACCGATTCGGACCCGTCCGCCAGCTTTTTGGCAGGCGCGAGCGTGACGCTCGGTCCGAACGCCTTATGCACTTCGGCGCGGACGATTTTCACCACTTCGGTATTGCCGTCCACCGATTCCTTTGCCACCGCTTTGGCAAACGCGTATTTGCTGAGCGCCTTGTCGAATTTGATCCACAGACGGTCGCCGCTCAGTAGCACGCGAGGCACTTTTTCACGGCTTACGTAACGTTGCACGTCTTCCGGAAGGGCTGCGACCAGCGCATCCCACTTCTGGTCGGGGGTGCGATCGTCATGAATGGGAGCTGGTACGGAAGTTGCGGCAGGCGCAGCGGAAGCGACGGAAGTCGTCGCATTCATCGCCTGTTGCACGTCAGCAAGCACGGAAGCCACGCCGGATGCGACGGCATCGGCAGGATTCGTCGGCGCCACGGACGGCTGCACAGGCGGTTTCACAGGCGCGGAAGGAGCATCAATTGCCGACGCGGAATCCTGTGGCCGAACACCGTCTGCACGTCTCGTCGTACCGCGGCGCGAGCCAGCCATGGATCCACGCAGCGATTCTGCAGCGGCGGAAGCCCCGGAATCGCCAGCAAAATCGGGCATACCGGAAGATGACGCAACGGCAGCCATCCCTTCCTCACGCCCGGCCAACAAGCGCGCGGCAAGCAATTCCAATCGCATACGCGGCGAAATCGCGCCAGTCATATTGGCAAGCGTCGCATTGATCGTGTCAGCCATCTGCGTCAGCGCAGACAATCCCAAAGCGGAAGCCTGACGACGCAAATCATCCATGTTCTCGGCGGCCGCATCGTCGGAAAGCACGCTTTCCGCACGCTCTCCACCCAACGTGAGCACCAGCAAATCGCGTACGCGGGCAAGCAAATCCTCAACAAATCGACGGGGATCGAAACCACCGACCACAACCTTCTGAATCACGCCATACAGTGCTTCGCCATTTTTGTCGGCAACGGCGTCGACGGCCTCGCCGATCAGAGCGTCAGGCGTGAAACCGAGCAACGCAACCGCGGAGTCGTATGCGATGCTGCCATCGACCGCACCAACCATGAGCTGGTCAAGCACGGAAAGGGTGTCTCGCACGGAGCCGCCGCCGGCACGCATGGCAAGGCGCAGCACGCCCGGCTCGGCTTCGATATGCTCGTCTTCGCAGATCTGCTCGAGGTACGGGCCCATAACCTCCTGCGGCACTAGGCGGAACGGGTAATGGTGGGTGCGCGAACGGATGGTGCCGATCACCTTGTCTGGCTCGGTGGTGGCGAAGATGAACATCACATGCTCCGGCGGCTCCTCCACGATTTTCAGCAGCGCGTTGAAGCCTTGCGGCGTGACCATGTGGGCTTCGTCGAGAATGAAAATCTTGTAGCGGTCGCGGGCGGGGGCGAATCCGGCACGTTCGCGCAGTTCGCGGGCATCGTCCACACCGTTGTGCGAAGCGGCGTCGATTTCCACCACGTCGATGGAACCGGGGCCGCCTGTGGCGAGGTCCTTGCAGCTTTCGCATTCGCCGCACGGGTGCGAGGTCGGGCCTTTCGCGCAGTTGACGCAACGCGCGAGAATGCGTGCGGAACTGGTTTTGCCGCAGCCGCGCGGACCGGAAAACAGGTAAGCGTGCGTAAGTTTGTTCTCATCAAGCGCTCGCATCAGCGGAATCGTGACCTGATCCTGCCCGATCACGCCGTCGAACGTGTCGGGACGATACCTTCTATAGAGTGCCAGTGCCATCGCAATTCCTTCCGCTGTGGTGTCACTAGGCTACCGATTAATTACGACACGTTTTTTCTCAAAGACCGGCCGCACAGCCTGCCCGTAACGGTGAAGCGCGTGTCCCCAAAGACAAGCGCCGCGGCAACGTTTAAGCTGGGAGTGACGACAGCGACACTACGAAATTGACATTGTGTCAATTTACGGTTTAGACTGAGGGCAGTCAAGAAATTGACAGAGTGTCAACGTGTCGCATAGGTGAGAGACGCCACTCGAGCGAAGGAGAGAAAGCCATGGACGGACAGCACAACGCTTCCGCAACAACAGTCGGAGACGCACGCCGCGCGCAAATCGTGCATGCAGCCCGCGCAATCTGCCTGGAAAAGGGCTTTTCGAAAATCACGATCAGCGATATCGCAGGTCGCGTAGGCATGACCAGATCTCTCTTCTACCACTATTTCCAAGACAAAGACCAAGTTGCGGACGCCGTGCTCAACGACGTCATCGACGAAGTCATCTCACAATTGGAGGAGTGGAACGCCAATCGAGAAGTCGGCAACATCTCGAAAGCGCTCGATGACGTGGTGCGACTGACCCGTTCCCTCATCGCCGATGAGGGCCCGTTCAGCCAACGCATGATCGAAGACGGCAACGCGGGACTGTACATCAAATTCATCGACCGCGTGGCCGATCGCATTGCGGAATACATCTGCAATTCGACAGTGCGCGATTTCGAGAAATTGCATGGCATGCCCATCACCAACGAGCACGAGACGTTCTATACGCTCATCGTTGGCCTGATTTCGCTGATCAGACTGCATCCCGACATTGAAGACACCGTCATCAGACAGGTCGCGGCACAGACGCTGCACCTGAACGAATACATGTAAACGCAGCTCACCCCGCGCGCATACGTGTTGAGAGAAAGGAAGAGCGATGTTGTTCCAAGTCTATGGCGACACCGCCATATACCAGTGGATCGGATGGATCCTCGTATTCTGCTGCCTGATCGGCGCCAATGAGCTGGCCCGTCGCACCAAGACCGGTGGCGTGATCGCGTTCCTGATCGTGCCGGCCATTCTGACCATCTACTTCATCACCATTTACGTGGCCGCCGCGATGGGTGCCGAATGGGCGCTCAGCAATCCGACCTACGTGCATATGACCAGCTGGTTCCACTATGCCAAGCTATATGCGGCCACCGCAGGCTGCATCGGCTTCATGGCACTCAAATACAAGTGGGGCAAGATCGGCAAATCCGAATGGTTCAAGTGCTTCCCGTTCGTGATCGTGGCCATCAACATTCTTATCGCCGTGGCCTCCGACTTCGAATCGGCCATTCGCGCTTGGGGCACCACATGGGTTTCCACCGAAGGCGTGACGCTGTATGGCGGCTGGCACAATGTGTTCAACGGCGTTGCCGGCCTGATCAACATCGCCTGCATGACCGGCTGGTTCGGCATTTACGTGTCAAAGAAGAAGCAGGACATGCTGTGGCCTGACATGACTTGGGTATTCATCGTCGCATACGATATTTGGAACTTCTGCTACACCTACAACTGCCTGCCGACCCACTCCTGGTATTGCGGCCTCGCGCTGCTGCTCGCCCCGACCGTGGCGAACTTCTTCTGGAACAAGGGCGGCTGGATTCAGAACCGCGCCAACACGCTCGCCATCTGGTGCATGTTCGCGCAGGTGTTCCCCATGTTCCAGGATGAGTCCAAGTTCGCCGTGCAGTCGGTGAACAATCCGAACGTGAACCTGACCGTGTCGATCATCGCGCTCGTGGCCAACGTGCTCGCACTCGGCTACATCATGTACCGCGCGAAGAAGCAGCACGTCAACCCGTGGCTGCAGGAAGTCTTCAAGGGCACCCGCGACTACGAGCAGGCTCTCGCCCGCCAGGAAGTCGCCGCCTGATCGCAATCCGCATTCGATAGTTACGGCGTTCGCTAGTTACAGAAAATCCGGTATTCGTAAGATAAAGATCTTGCGGGTACTGGATTTTTCGTTATTATCGCGAAATTATTTGCGATTGCTTACGATTGCCGATCACGCAATCAGTTGCATACGTGCCATCTTCGATATGCAATGTTGCGGTTTGACCGGCATGTGCACGCACTACCGCGAGCGCTTCGCGTAGTAGGTGTCGATTTTGCCGGTGACAGGATCACGGTGATCACGCTTGATGGCTTCCAGCACTTTCTCTTCGGTGTTGGCAGCTTGGCTTTCCGCCACGGCCGGCGGCACCAGCACACGCAACGCACGGTCTTGAACTACGACCTTGACAGGCAGGCGACCAACATATTCACCGTCCGCCATCAAGACCGGCGGCTCATCACCCTCTTGCGCGCGGGTGATTTCGATATCGCGCACACGCTTCCAGCCAAACACCTTGCATCCGAGGATCTTGCCGCTATACGCGTGAGACACCGCATCCACGCATTCGGCGACATTGGGCACGTGGTCGAGCCATACCAGGTCAAGCAGCCCATCCGAGAATCGTGAATATGGCGAAATCTCAATGCCACCGCCAATATGCCGTGAATTGGCCACCGTAAGCAACGGTGAAATAATGTCTCTTTCTTCCACCGTTCCATCGGCCAACGTGGCTTTGATGTGGTATCCGTACCGCTTCATATGCGTCAATTCCACAATCGCTGCCACGAAATAGCGCACCGAACCGTTGGGCAAGCGGGAATGGTTGGCACGGTCGTTGATACTCGCATCCAAACCACACGACAGCATGCCCGCGTAGAAGCGGTTGACCGCCGGACGCAATGGCACGTCCGAATCGCCGACCAGATCATCGCCGGTACTGGAATCGACGGCATACCCGCCCTGCAACGACGTGGCCAAACCCATATCAACGTCAATATGCGTGCCGCGCACAATCGCGCCGACGATGCCGTCGACAGCGGTTTCCACGCGATTGACCGGCAGCTCAAGACCGCGGGCGAAATCATTGCCGGAACCCGTCGCCACAATGCCCAACGGTTTACCGGAACAGCCCACGGCATTGGCTCCAAGCGCAATCATGCCGTCGCCGCCGACCGCCACCAGGTAGTCGTATTCGTTCCTGCGATTCCTGGCATTCGCCAAGGAATCGTCGAAGCTCTCGCCGGTCACGTCGATCACGTTGAAGCCATGCTTGCGCCCGGCCTCTTGCAGCAGCTCAACCACCTGCTTGCCGACCTCGGCACCCTTGCCTTTGTTTGACGTCGGATTGCCGACAACGGCAACGGTCGCATTCACACATGACGTTTCGCTCATACTTCAGTACGATAACCGCGATTCGCTCCACACGCCACATGCGAACGGCTTTCCATACAAATGGCCGTGTTTTGTGGAACGAATGTTCCTTTACGTAGAAAGATCCCTTTTTACGAAGCGCGATTTCCCGCACAATGTACCGTTCCGCACCACGCTTATTCGCAGACAATCGGCCCCGCCCGTGACTGTTTGCCGACATGCGATACGAATGGCATTTGCGTGCCGACCTGCGCTTCGACCAGCACATCCTCGCCTTCTATCGTGCAGGATCCGATCGTCGCATTATTGCCGGATATAGTGCGTTCCGCCACGGAACAAGGATCGGACGATCCCGAATACAACGCATTGGCCGCCGCTACCGACGCCAGGTCGGCCGCATTCTGCGCGCGATGCAAGCACAGCAGCAGATTGCCCGCCGACGCGGCCGCGCCCAGCATGATGGCGGCCACTGCGATCAAAGCCACACCGGATATGGTCCCCGAACCCTCATCGGACCCGCGAATCCAAGCAAACCAATGTTTCACAAGGCGTTTCACATTATCCATTCCTTTCCGACCCGCATCCATCAAATGGTTGCCAATAGTGTTTCACAACATGTTTCACACGTCGTATGTCGCAAGCTCCAAACCTCACAGACCTCCATGCACAGGCCACAACCAACAATCCCGCATCTCACTGCGCAGAGACCAGCACGCTTCGGAGCAACGCTAGAAGTAGCGGGTCGCCTTGCCGGTAACTCGAGTGGGCAGCACACCGGTCGGATCCGGCACCACAGGGCATTGCACCGTGACGGTGACGAAGTCCACCCCACGCTCGAACCGTACCGTCGCCGAACCTCCCGCAGCCGCCATGACCGCGGTCCTCGCCTTCGATTCGCCGCCCGTATCATCAACCGCGAAAGCCCTGGCACCGGCCGCCGCCGCATCCTGGCAATTCATAGACACCACGGACGCACGCCCCAAGCACAACACCAAAATCGCCACCGCCGCCACGCAGGGGAGCACCACCGCGAATTCCGCGGTGGCCGCTCCCTCATCGGCATCATCGGTATGGCGTTTCCACCATTGCCTCAGCATGAATCACCCGACGCTCAGCGCTTTCTTGATGATGTTGGTCAGCAGCGTTTTGATGGCATCGGATTTCATAATGCCCACCAAAACGGCTGCGAATCCGGTGGCGGCAACCAAAACCACCGCATATTCGGCAGTGGCAGCGCCTTCCTCCGGTTCGACGGTCAGCGTGCGCATACGCGCGTCCAGCAGGCATACCGCTTTGCCGGCCCGTTCACGCATGGCATGCAGCAGCTGCCCTGCCTTGCCCATCAGGTCTGGCGAGCCATCGACGTTGATTGGCGTTTCGTTGTTCATGGCGTTCCTTTCGTTCGAACAACCTCGGCCAGATGGCCGAGTGCACCCAGTGTTGCGCATCATCGTGCCCGTCGGAACGTTTTTTCAGGGTTGTGGTCGGAGGACGTGGGTTATCCACAACCACGGCGTGTCATCCACATTTATCCACAAAACTCCGTGAATTATCGTCTCCCAACATTCCCCGCTTTTCCGTTGTCGTTGCGCACACGCCGTCATTGCACAAACGACATGACGGACGGAATGATTCCAACCGCAACAAATGCGGGAAGAAAGCACAATCCGGTCGGTAGCAACAAACGAACCGACAATTTCGCTGCAGCCTGTTCGATCTGCGAGCGCTCATCCCAATCCAATTGTTCGACCGCTGTTTCCAAACGTTCCACCGGCGAGGCGCCACTGTGCCATGACGAGGCGAACGCATCGCGCACCACCGCAAGATCGCCATCATCCGGCCATGCGTCATTCCAAGGAATTCCCCTATTCAACTGTTCCCCGGCCGACCGCAGTCCCGCACCGAAATCTCCCGCAGCGATATCGCCCACGGCAATCAGCGCGCGTGGAATGGAGGATCCCTGCCGTATGGCGACGCTGAGCATCTCCAATACCAGCGGCAGCGGAAGTTCCCGCACTCGTCCGGCGGGCGCAAGGTCGGCTGGCACACGGACCGGCCTCCACTGCTTCAGCCACATCGCTTCGGCCGCGCACACCGCCGCCATCAGCGTCCATATGCCAGTCATTACATAATTCCTTTCATATCGTCATACCATTCATGCCGTCTTGCCGTCCATATCGTCTTGCCTCATCAACGCGCGTATCCATACGAGTCCGAACCCGTAGCAGACACAAGCGAATCCAAGGCATGCCCAACCCCTGACCCCTGAAAAGAGGAAGGTCAACGGATGCGCTCCCATGCCTTCTCCCAAGAGCACAGTGAGCAGCGGCAACGCCATCAGGAGTTTCACCGTCGCCTTGGGCATGGCGAACGCGTTGGAACGCAAATCATCCAATAATCGTTGCCGTTTCAATGATTCAGCCACCGCCTGCAGGCAACGGCCAGTTTCGCATCCGAGCGTCAGGCTCAGCTGGCAGGCCGCATACAACTCGCCGCTCAGCCGTTCGACTTGGCCGGATTGCCCGAATCTCCCGGATTGCTCGTTGGGCGGGCATCGACTGCGGATCACCATGGTTATGCGCAGTCTGGTGAGTTCAGCCGTGGCGAACGGCGTTCCTCCAAGTTCTTCGAACGCCTGCACCAATGTGGCTCCGCTACGCACGGAGGCTCGCAGAGACGCCACACATGCCATACATCCGATGGCGGGCAATGCGCTCGCCGACGCATTCAAGTCGTCGATTCCTTCGGGGTTCAATCCCTGCTTCCCGCCATGTTCCTTACTCCATCGACCGACTGCGCACCCCGGACCATCTCCCGTTCGTTCACCTACATCGTATGTGTTTCGGCGTGGCCACAGCCATACGGCCAGTCCGAACAATATCGCGGCGATAACGCCAAGACTTCCCATCCATCCACCTCGATTCAACGACTCCATGCACGTACGAAATCGGGCCACTGCTGAGAGGCCCGCATTTGGCTGCCGTTCCATCCGGACAGCAGGTTTCCACGCAGTTTGCCTTCCGCAAATTCGAGCCGCCCGATTTGCGTGATGCGCCGACGCCCTCCCACCCGACCCACATGCAGCACCACGTCAAATGCGTCTTGTGCAAGCGCCGAAGTAGCCTGCGGATTCAACCCGGCAAGCAGTCCCAATGCCACCAGTCGCGAAGGGACCGCTGCTACTTGGTTGGCATGCAAGGTGGTCATACCTCCGCGATGCCCGGAATTCAGCGCGCGCAACAGGTCCACGATTTCTCCGCCTCGGCATTCGCCCACCACAATGCGATCAGGTCGCATTCGCAATGTCGCGCATATCAATTGCGACAGTCCTATGGCACCTTTGCCCTCCATGTTGGCGTCTCTCGTCACCAGCGACACGCGATTGTCGTGGTCAAGCATGCCAAGTTCGCGCACCTCTTCCACAGTGATGATGCGCTCCCCCGGCGCACATCGCATGAGCATTGCCTTGAGCAGAGTGGTTTTGCCAGCTCCGGTGCCACCGGTCACAAGCACGCTAGCCTTGCGTTCCACGAATCCTTCCAGCAAAGGCATCCATTTGCTTGGAAACATGCCGTTTTTCGCCAAGGATTCCAGAC
>OCAD01001355.1_pt1 | contig 10242 bp, 7 predicted proteins | sample 1538261 | NCBI WGS metagenome assembly OCAD01 (sample SAMEA2580261, study PRJEB22360) | human gut metagenome | biome: human gut; feature: human-associated habitat; material: faeces | place: Denmark | collected 2008/2010
CGGGCCGCTTTGGGTTACTTTCCAAAACATTTCCGCAGGACGCAAAGGGCTCCGCCGCGCGAAGCGCGCAGCAGAGCCCTTTGCATGTCCGAGGACGTTTTGGAAAGTAACCCAAAGCGGCCCGGCGATCCTGCGGGAGTTAAACCCCTTTAGAACTTGTCGTGGAAGGTACGCGAAATGACCTCGTCCTGCTGCTCCTTGGTGAGCGTGTGGAAGTTCACGGCATAGCCGGAAACGCGGATGGTCAGCTGCGGGTACTTCTCGGGGTGAGCCTGAGCATCGAGCAACGTCTCACGGTTGAAGACGTTGATGTTCAGGTGATGGCCACCCTTCTCGGCGTAAGCGTCGAGCATGTGGACCAGGTTATCGGCCTGAGTCTCGGAAACTTCAGAAACCTTCATAATGTGTCTCCTTCGATCGATAGGCACCGGCCGAAACCGGCGCGCTAATCAGTAATCGTTATTGTTAGTATAGCACTAACAATAGTTACTCGCCCAGCTGATCAAGGTCGATATCGCCAAAGAACACCTGGTCCTCCTTGCCGAGCGCACCCGGGATGATGGAGAAGGTGTTGGAGATGCCGTCCTGAGCATCGCGGAACGGGAGCTTGGAAACCGAAGACAGCGAAGCGATGGCGCCGTGGCTATCGCGCTTGTGCATGGGGTTAGCACCCGGGGCGAACGGCTGGCCAGCCTTGCGGCCGTCAGGCGTGGAACCGGTCTTCTTACCGTACACGACGTTGGAGGTAATGGTCAGAACCGAGGTCGTGGGCACGGAGTTGCGGTAGGTGTCGTTCATGCGGATGTACTCCATGAACTGGTGCACAACGTCGTGAGCGATCTGGTCGACGCGGTCGTCGTCGTTACCGTACTTGGGGAACTCGCCCTCGGTCTCGAAGTCGACGATGATGCCGTTCTCATCACGGACGGGGTGGACCTTGGCGTACTTGATGGCGGACAGGGAGTCAGCCACGACGGAAAGGCCAGCGATGCCCGTAGCGAACCAGCGGTGCACGTGCTTGTCGTGCAGAGCCATCTGGATGCGCTCGTAGCAATACTTGTCGTGCATGTAGTGAATGATGTTCAGCGAGTTGACGTACACGCCAGCGAGCCACTTCATCATGTCGTTGTACTTGGCCACAACGTCGTCGTAATCGAGCGTATCGCCCTCGACGGCGCGATACTTGGGGCCGACCTGCTTCTTGGAGACCTCGTCAACACCGCCGTTGAGCGCGTAGAGCAGGCACTTGGCCAGGTTGGCACGGGCGCCGAAGAACTGCATCTCCTTGCCGATGCGCATGGAGGACACGCAGCAGGCGATGCCGTAGTCGTCGCCGTGGTAAACGCGCATGAGGTCGTCGTTCTCGTACTGGATCGAGGAGCTGGCGACAGAAGTCTTGGCGCAGAACTTCTTGAAGTTCTCGGGCAGACGGGTCGACCACAGAACGGTCATGTTGGGCTCGGGGCTGGTACCCATGTTCTCGAGCGTGTGCAGGTAGCGGTAGCTCATCTTGGTAACGAGCGTACGGCCGTCAACACCCATGCCGCCGATGGACTCGGTGACCCACTGCGGGTCGCCGGTGAACAGGGCCTGGTACTCGGGGGTACGGGCAAACTTGACCATGCGGAGCTTCATGATGAAGTGATCCACGAACTCCTGGATCTGCTCCTCGGTGAAGGTACCGTTGGCAAGGTCGCGCTCAGCATAGATGTCGATGAACGTAGAGGTACGGCCGATGGACATAGCGGCGCCGTTCTGCTCCTTGACGGCAGCAAGGTAGGCGAAGTACATCCACTGGATGGCCTCCTGCGTGTTGGTAGCAGGGTTGGAAATATCGAAACCATAGGTCTCGGCCATCATCTTGAGCTCGCCGAGGGCACGAATCTGCTCCTGCAGCTCCTCGCGATCGCGAATGTTGTCGGCGGTCATGACCGTCGGGGTGGAAGCCTTCTGGGCCTCCTTGTCCTTGATCAGGTAGTCGACGCCGTACAGGGCAACACGACGGTAGTCGCCGATGATGCGGCCGCGGCCATAGCCATCGGGCAGACCGGTGATGATGTGAGCCGAGCGGCAAGCACGCATCTCGGGGGTATAGACATCGAAGACGCCCGCGTTGTGGGTCTTGCGCTCGAAGGTGTAGCGCTCAACAACGTTCTCGTCGACCTTATAGCCGTGCTGGCTGGCAGCCTGGCAAGCGATGCGGATACCGCCGTTGACGTGCAGCGCGCGCTTGAGCGGCTTGTCGGTCTGGAGGCCAACAATGGTCTCCTTGTCGCGATGGGCATTATCGATGTAGCCAGCGGGGTGGCTCACGATACCCGTGACGGTCTTGGTGTCCATATCGAGGACACCACCCTGCTCGCGCTCCTTAAGCAGCAGGTCGAGAACCTCGCCCCACAGCTCCTTGGTACGCTCGGTCGGACCTACGAGGAACGACTCGTCGCCCTCGTAGGGGGTGTAGTTCTTCTGGATGAAGTCTCGGACGTCAACCTCTCCCGTCCAAATGCCTTCCTTGAAGCCTTCCCATGCCTCCTGCATTGTGTAACCACGCTCCTAGTTACGTGTAATGCGGCGCTCTCTCACACCGCTGCTTATTGAATTCTTGAATTTTCGGCTTGCACTACCGGCTTCTTCCGTTCTTCACCACACGTTGGTGCAGGAAAAACGTTTGTCCACCTTGGAACTACAACCCAAAACCCAAGATTTCACCCGTCTGAGAAGGATAACATAGCCACCCTCTCCATCTGGGCTGTTATATGTTTCTTTTTTTATATCATAATGGCTTTTTTTACAAACCAGCAGGAAATGCGCGCGCGAACAACTACCGTTCACCGATTTGTTTGGTATTTTTCCTTGCCTTTGTACGACGTTCACTCTAGCTGTTATGCCAGCTTTAGCAGGGTAAAGTGCCTCTGAGTGGGCTTTAGGACGTGCTTAGAGATCTACCCCCTAACTTTACTGATACCGACGGTGTACGGAGGTCGCCTAAAGGTAGTTTTCTAGACATGTCCCAAAATCTACCGTATAGGGTGTGCGTGCAGGGGTATCATCTTTCACCGAAAATAGTTTCTAGTGTTAGGGGTTTTCGGTGGAAGATACCGATTTCCGTGAGCTTGGGCGTCAGCTCCTTACCGAGTTCGGCAGCATGCATCAGCGCATTTCGCGTTTTGCGGACAAAGCCCTCGGCGGCGAGATGGCCGTCATGCGCGCCCTCATACTCGCCGGTGGTTCGCTCACGCCGAGCGAACTCGCTGATCGCGCCTGGGTCTCGAGTGCCCGCATCGCCAATATCTTACGCGCCCTCGAGGCCAAGGGCTGGGTCGAGCGCGAGCACTCAAAGACCGACCGTCGTCGCGTACACGTCACGGTGACCGACAAAGGATTCCAGGATCTCGAAATCAAACGTCGGGAATTCGAGAACCGCACTGCGGCTTTCCTCGAGCAGCTCGGCGAAACAGATACCCAAGAGATGGTGCGCCTTCTAAGACGCGCCAACGAAATTATCGACCGCAATCAAGAAAGGAGAGATGCCGAGTGAGGATTCTCAAGCTCTTTAAAAAGCATGTCCTGGCACTGTTTGCAGCTATCGTACTTATCGTAATCAGCTGCAACGCCGATCTGGCACTGCCTACCTATATGAGCGACATCGTCGACGTGGGCGTGCAGCAAGGCGGAATTGCCTCGCCCGTGCCCGACACCATTCGCGCCGAATCGCTCGACGACCTCGAACTCTTTATGAGCGCCAAGGACGCCAAAGCTGTGGAGGCCGTGTTTAGCAAGGCTGACAAAAACGGCATTCGAACGTACAAGGGCACCGAGGACGAGCGCGCCGACGGCGGCAAGATTGCCGACATTATGAGCCTGCCCGAGACTGTCGTCCTTTCGTTCAACCAGGGTATTGACGCCAACTCCATGGGTGACATGATGGGCACGTCCGGTGAGAAAGACAACAGCGGCGCCCAGGCCATGCCCACGCCCGAGCAGATGGCGGCGATGACGCCCGAGCAACTCGCCGAGATGCAGCAGAAGGCCGCTGCGGCGCAGAACATGCAAAAACAGATTGATGCCGACGGTGGCAAGATCACCATGAAGAGCCTGCGTCTAGGCGTTGAAGGCGGCCTAATCGACCAGGGCAAGCTCGTCGAGGGCGCCAACGATATGGCGGACAAAATGGGCTCCATGTCGGGCTCCATCGTGACCCAACGCGCCGTGAGCTATGTGCAAGACGAGTACAAGGCGCAGGGCATCGACCCCGCCGACGTGCAGAACGCCTACCTGGGCCGCATGGCGACCACGATGTTTGGTCTGTGCCTAATCTCGCTCGTCGCCACCATCCTGACCGGTGCCGTGGCTTCGCGCACCGCCTGCTCCATCGCCCGCGACCTGCGCCGCGAGACCTTCAACAAGGTTATGCACTTCTCGCCGGCCGAAGTGGGCAAGTTTAGCCAGGCCTCGCTCATTACCCGCTGCACCAACGACATTCAGCAGATCCAGATGGCCGCAACCCTGTTTATCCGCATGTGCCTGATGGCCCCCGTCATGGGCATCGTCGCTGTCATGCGTGTCCTGGCCAACCACACCGGCCTGGAGTGGACCATCGCCGTGGCCATCATCGCGGTCTCGGCCGTCGTCGGCGTGCTCATGGGCCTCACCATGCCCAAGTTCAAAAAGATGCAGAGCTTTGTGGACCGCGTGAACCTTACCGCCCGCGAGCTGCTCGACGGCCTGATGCCCATCCGCTCGTTCAACCGCGAAGAACATGAGCTCGAGCGCTTTGACAAGGCTTCGCTCGACCTGATGACCACGCAGCTCTACACCAACCGCGCCATGAGCTTTATGATGCCGCTCATGATGCTCGTCATGAACTGCATCACCGTGCTTATCGTCTGGTTTGGCGCGCAGGGCGTGTCCGACGGCGTGATGCAGGTCGGCAACATGATGGCGTTTATCTCCTACACCATGCAGATCGTCATGGCGTTTATGATCCTCACCATGGTTTCGGTTATCCTGCCCCGCGCCGAGGTCGCAGCCGAGCGTGTGGAAGAGGTCATCACTTGCCCCACGAGCATCAACGACCCTGTCTCGCCCAAACTGCCCGTGGCCAGCGCGCCGCGCGGTGAGCTCACCTTCCGCGACGTGAGCTTCCAGTATCCTGATGCCCGCGCCGATGTCATCAGCGGCGTGAACTTCACCACGCATGCCGGTCAGATGCTCGGCATCATTGGCTCCACGGGCTCGGGCAAGTCCACGCTCGTGCAGTTGATTCCGCGCCTGTACGACGTCACGGGCGGCAGCATTTCGCTTGACGGCGTCGACGTGCGTGACATGACCCTCTCTGAGCTGCGCCGCCGTATCGGTTATATTCCGCAGCAGGGTCGCCTGTTCTCGGGCACCGTCGAGAGCAACCTCAAGTTTGCCGGCGACATGGTAAGCGATGACGACATGCACAAGGCGGCATGCATCGCCCAGGCCGAGGACTTTATCGCCGAGCGCGAGGGCGGCTACGACTCCCCCATCAGCCAGGGCGGCTCCAATGTCTCGGGCGGTCAGCGCCAGCGCCTGGCCATCGCCCGCGCCCTGGCCAAGAAGCCCGAAGTCGTGGTGTTCGACGACTCGTTTAGCGCCCTCGACTACAAGACCGACGCGCGCCTGCGCGAGGAGCTGGCCAAAAACGTTACCGACGCCGCACTCGTGGTCGTGGCCCAGCGCATCGCGACCATCATGCACGCCGACCAGATCATCGTGCTCGACGACGGCCACGTAGTGGGCACCGGCACGCACGAGGAGCTGCTGCGCAGCTGCCCGGCGTACCTGGAGATCGCACAGTCACAGCTTTCCGCCGAGGAGCTGGGGCTTACCCAAGAAGAAATTGCAGCCGTCATGGAAGGAGGCGAGCGCTAATGGCAGACGAGACCAAGACTCAGATTCCCAAGCCCACCCGCCAGCGTGGTCCCATGGGCCGCATGGGCGGCATGCGTCGCGGCGAAAAGGCCAAGGACTTTAAGGGCACCATGAGGCAGCTGCTCGGCTATATCGGCCAGCACAAGATTGCCGTGTTTGCCGCCGTCGCCTTTGCCGTGTGCTCGGTCATCTTTAACATTGTGGGACCCAAGGTGCTCGGCCAGGTTACGACCAAGCTGTTCGAAGGCCTGGTCGCCAAGGTCAACGGCACCGGTGACGTTGACTTTGACTGGATCGCCAAGACGCTCGGCTTTTTGCTCTGCCTGTATCTGGCGAGCTCTGTCTGCAGCCTGGTCCAGGGCTGGCTCATGACCGGCGTCACGCAAAAGATCTGCTACCGCATGCGCAAGGAAATCGCCGCCAAGATTGCCGTCGTTCCGATGAGCTACTTTAACGGACACAGCAAGGGCGACGTGCTCAGTCGCATCACCAACGACGTCGATACGCTCGGCCAGTCGCTCAACCAGAGCGTGACGCAGCTCATCACGTCGGTGACGCAGATTATCGGCGTGCTCGTCATGATGCTTTCGATCAGCCTGCCGCTTACCGGCGTCACCGTGCTCACGCTGCCGGCCGCCGCGATTATCTTGACCGTAATGATTCACTTCTCGCAGCCGTACTTCCGCGAGCAGCAGCAGGTTCTGGGCGCCGTCAACGGCATTATCGAGGAGGACTTTGCCGGCCAGAACGTCATCCAGGTGTTCGACCGCGCCGAGGCCTCAATCGAGGAGTTCGACCGTCAAAACGACCGTCTCTTTATTAGTGGCTGGCGCTCGCAGTTCCTGTCGGGCCTGATGATGCCGCTTATGAGCTTGGTGGGCAACATGGGCTACGTGGGCGTCGTCGTGGTGGGCGCGCAGCTCGCGCTGACCGGCAATGCCACACCCGGCGACATCCAGAGCTTTATCCAGTACGTTCGCAACTTTACCCAACCCGTGCAGCAGCTGGGCAACGTGAGCAACACGATGCAGGCGATGGCCGCTGCCACCGAGCGCGTCTTTGAGTTCCTGGCCGCGCCCGAGGAGGAGCAGAAAGCCGACGCGCAGATTCCCGAAAAGCGCCCCGGCCATGTGGAGTTTGATCACGTCAAGTTTGGCTATACGCCCGACAAGACCATCATCCACGACTTTAGCTGCGAGGCGCAGCCCGGCCAGACCATCGCCATCGTCGGTCCTACCGGCGCCGGCAAGACCACGCTCATTAAGCTGCTGCAGCGCTTCTACGATGTGGACGGCGGTTCGCTGCGCGTCGAGGGTGTCGACGTGCGCGACTGGGACCGCGCGGCGCTGCGCGGCGAGTTTGCCATGGTGCTGCAGGATACCTGGCTGTTTAACGGCACCATCCGCGAGAACATCCGCTACGGACGCCCCGATGCAAGCGATGCCGAGGTCGAAGCCGCTGCACGCGCCGCACGCTGCGATCACTTTATCCATACGCTCGCCGGCGGCTACGACTTTATGATCAACGAGGAAGGCACCAACCTGTCGCAGGGCCAGCGCCAGCTCGTGACCATTGCCCGTGCCATTTTGGCCGACCGCCCGGCGCTAATTCTGGACGAGGCAACCTCCAACGTTGACACTCGTACCGAGGAGCTTATTCAGCGTGCCATGGATGCGCTGATGCAGGGCCGTACCAGCTTTGTTATCGCGCACCGCCTGTCCACGATCCGCAACGCCGACGTGATCTTGGTAATTCGCGACGGCGATATCGTCGAGAAGGGCACGCACGACGAGTTGCTCGCCCAGGGCGGCTTCTACGCCGATCTGTACAACTCGCAGTTCGACGAGGCGGCGTAAATTCTGCCGCGGGGAACGAATAACGCCCGAGAACGGGGGCGCAGGACAACCTGCGCCCCCGTTTTTGCTCTGCGGCCCTCAAACCGTCTCCCCTGGGACCTGATTGGCAGCCCCTTCGAGGCCCCGTGGGCAAAAAAGGGCAAATATGAGTACTGTTACCTTTTTAGTAACAGCCAAAACAGCCCCAAATGCCGTTTTCACGGCTTACACGCGTCCCTAAATTGATCAAACAGCCCTATAGCGGACTTATATGTGTTTGCGTTAATAAACATATTTTGCTGTTATGTCTATTATTTTGCGAAGGCAATATGATACCAAGATAGCAACCGTACTCATATTTGGCATTTTTTGCCCACAGGGTATTTCCTGGGGAACTGACAACAGCCTTAGGGTCCCGCGCGGCGCCGCTCCCTCCCGGCATTCGCCGACGTTTGCCCAGATAAAACCTGCCAAAATAAACCTGTCTCTTTTTGGTAGGTTTCGGGGTGACAAGGGCTTGCACTTTAGCGTGCGACAGCGGATAATGCCGAGCATTCGACAATACGCTTATTGCTCTTTCTATAGATTGAGGAGACCCCTATGGCCATGGAATTCAAACGCAGGCTGCCGATCCCCATGGAGATCCGCGAGGAAATGCCACTTTCTGCCGAGCTTACCGCCAAAAAGCAGGCATTTGACGCCGAGGTCGCCAAAGTCTTTACCGGCGAGGACGCACGTAAGGTGCTCATCATCGGCCCGTGCTCTGCCGACCGCGAGGATTCGGTGCTCGAGTATATGAACCGACTGGCCAAGACCGCCGAAGAGGTCAAGGACAAGCTCATCATCATTCCGCGCGTCTACACCAATAAGCCGCGCACCAAGGGCACCGGCTACAAGGGTCTTCTGCACAACCCCAACCCCGAGGCTCCCGACGACCTGCTCGAGGGCGTCAAGGCCATCCGCCACATGCACCTGCGCGTCATCGAGGAGACCGGCTTCTTCACCGCCGATGAGATGCTCTACCCGTCCAACTACCAATACCTCGTTGACCTGCTGAGCTATGTTGCCGTGGGCGCACGCTCGGTCGAGAACCAGGAGCATCGCCTGGTGTCGAGCGGCATTTCGGTACCCGTCGGCATGAAGAATCCCACTGCCGGCTCTACCACCGTTATGCTCAACTCCATTTACGCCGCGCAGGCGCACCAGAGCTTCATCTTCCGCAACTGGGAGGTCGAGTGCGACGGCAACCCGCTCGCACACGCCGTTATGCGTGGCTACATCGGTCTCGATGGGCGCACCTACCCCAACTACCACTACGAACACCTGGAACGCCTGGCCGAACGCTATACCGAGCATGCCGGCTATGCCAATCCGGCAGCGGTCATCGACTGCAACCACGACAACTCGGGCAAGCGTCCGCTGGAGCAGTATCGCATTTGCAAGGAGGTGCTCGACAGCTGCCGCCGCAACGAGTCCATCTCCAAGCTGGTCAAGGGCTTTATGATCGAGTCCTACCTGGAGGACGGCAACCAGCCGGTCGACGGCGGTGTCTTTGGCAAGTCGATCACCGACCCGTGCCTGGGCTGGGAAAAGACCGACTACCTCATCCACGAGATCGCGGAACGTATTTAGAGTTACGGCGTTTGCCAAACGCCGTAACGGCTCGATGCTGCAGACCCGCCAGGGCGGCAATCTGCCTTTCAACTTCGGCGGCATAATCAAAAGATCAATGCCGCCTCGTTTCAAGGCACCTTGCTCGCTCTGGCGGATTTTCGCTCATATGACCCAATCCGCTGTCAAGAGCCACAATGGCCCCGCCGACCGCTTGCAATCGGTCGGCGGGGCCTGCCGTTGAACCCGTCCCGGTCCGCCCCCGGCATGTCGTCGACGCCTTCGGCTCAGTCTCATATCCGCGGATACCGCTCCGGCGGCCCGCAATCCTCTCCTTCGGCGGGGCTCCCCAAGTCTGACTACGCGCATGCGGCCGCTGCCGCGCGCCCAGCGAAAGCGGGGGTATCCCCGAAGGCTGCCCGGCTCGCCGGGACGGGGGCTATGTCTATTCGGTTGCCTCCCGGCACATCGCGCCGAGGGCCCACAGCCACCTCACGAGCTCGGCGGCGGTGGCGGCGTTCGCCTTCGCCTGGGGCATGCCCCTGGCGAGCATCTCCTCGCGGCGCCGGAGCAGGCGCTCGGAACCCTTCCTCCCGTGCATCCTCACCTCGAGCGGGACGCCGCTGCCCTTGGGCATCAGCTTCGGTTGGTGGCTCGCCTGGACGTAGCTCCAGGACCCCTCGACTGCCAACCTCCTGACGAGCGCGTCGCCGGCCCCGCTGATCCCGCCGAGGCGCACGGAGTCCGCGCTCGACCTCTGCTTCGGGGCGAGGCCGAAGTAGGACGTCACCTGCCTGCCGGAGCGGAACCTCGAGAAGTCGCCGACCTCGGACGCGAAGGCGGCGGCGAGCGCGAACCCGCACCCCTTGATCGACTGGAGCGCCTCGACCTCCGC
>OCAD01001361.1_pt1 | contig 10190 bp, 10 predicted proteins | sample 1538261 | NCBI WGS metagenome assembly OCAD01 (sample SAMEA2580261, study PRJEB22360) | human gut metagenome | biome: human gut; feature: human-associated habitat; material: faeces | place: Denmark | collected 2008/2010
AGACTTCCTCAGCAATTTCTTTCACTAATTTTAGTTTTGCCCACTGTTCTTCTTCTGTTAATTTATTACCGATCGCACAAGAAGCAAATCCACACTGTGGGCTTAGGCATAGTCTTTCCAAAGGAATGTATTTTGCTGCCTGTCTGATTCTGTTGATCACTTTTTCTTTGTCTTCAAGATCTGGTTTCTTTGTCGTGATCAGACCAAGGACAACTTTCTTGTCTTCTGATACTTTCTTAAGTGGTGCAAATCCTCCAGATCTTTCATCATCATATTCAAGGAAAAGTGCATCAACATTTTCTTTTGCAAATACATAATCTGCAACTGTATCATATGGACCACTTGTGAAGAATGTAGAATGATAATTTCCACGACAGATATGGGATGTAATTACCATATCTTCTGGTCTTCCTTCTAATGCAAGGTTGTTCACAGTAAGCAGCTGTTTCTTCACATCTTCAAGATCAATTCCTAATGCTTTATATCTTTGTTTCGCAGCATCTCCCACGATCGCTCCCCAAGTACAGTCATCTAACTGAAGATTACGGCATCCTGCCTTATAGAACTGTTTGATCACATCCTGATATGCAACACCAATATCCTGAATCAATTCTTCATTTGTCGCATAATATTTTCTTGTCGTTTCAATGTTTGTTGGAACAATCATTTGCTGAAACATCTGTGCTGGTGCAGGAATTGTATATTTTGCAATTGTATTTTCATCTTCAAACTGTTTTAAATATTTAAAATACTCTACAAATGGATGCTTTTTCGCTTTGATCTTTCCTACCAGATAAGTGTCTTCTAAAGAAGCTAATTCTCCATCGAACTGTACTCCACTTCCTGTCTGTTCATGTGCTACACCCTCAAATCCCCACATAAAATCTAAATGCCAGTAAGTTCTTCTGAACTCTCCGTCCGTAATCACATGATATCCTAATTCTTTTTGTTTTGCTACTAATTTTGCGATCTCTTCATTTACGATGTTATCGTATACTTCTTTTGTGATCTTGTTTTCGTTATATTGTGTTGTTGCTTTCTTTAATTCTTCTGTTCTTAAAAAGCTTCCTACATAATCATATCGAAATGGCTCTTGTAATTTACTCATCTTGCTGTATCTCCTTTGTTTGCCTTATTTTTAAGTTATACATAGAGTATATCATCAAAAAACTATTTTTCAAAATATATATAATTATCAGTTTGCCATAGTTTTAAGTTATAGTAATGGACTACATAGGCATTAAAGTGAATTACATTTTATACAGGGTATGCTTCTTCATTTCCTTCTGTAACATCAACTTTCTTTTCCTGTGCATCGCGATATTTAAAATACTCTGTAGCAACCTGAGGGAATAAAGCGTAACTTAATACATCTTCATCCTGTTCTTTATAAGCTGCTACCTCCTTTTCAAATTCAGGAAGTTCGTCTTCGATCATGTCTGCATATCGGCATGTAATTGGCTGTTTATCTCCAATACATTTTTTCTGTACTTCGGGATTGAATGGTTTAGCTGTTGCTCCGTATTTCCCCTCAAGGATTTCTTTGGTTTCTTTTGTTACCATCTTGTAGCGTTCACCAGTCACAACGTTAAATACAGCCTGTGTTCCAACAATCTGAGAGGATGGAGTGACGAGTGGGCATTCTCCCAAGTCTTTTCTTACTTTTGGTACTTCTTCTAGTACTTCGTAGTATTTATCAGATGCATGCTGGCTTTCTAACTGGGATGTCAGGTTAGAGAGCATTCCTCCTGGTACCTGATAGAGCAGGGTCTTGATATTGACTCCTAAGTTCTTTGGATTTAATAATCCAGAATCTAAGGCTTCATCTCTGATCGGACGGAAATAGTCTGCGATCTCGGCTAATAATTTCTGGTCTAAGCCTGTGTCGTATGGTGTATTTTTGAATGTTTCTACCATAACTTCTGTTGCTGGCTGGGATGTTCCCATGGAAAATGGTGACATAGCTGTATCAATGACATCAACTCCGGCTTCTACTGCTTTCATGTATGTCATAGATGCTACTCCGGATGTATAGTGTGTATGTAACTGGATTGGAATATCAACCGTTGCTTTTAGTTCTTTTACCAGTTCTTCTGCTTTGTATGGTAATAATAATCCAGCCATATCTTTGATACAGATAGAGTTTGCTCCCATATCTTCGATTCCTTTTGCAAGGTCTTTCCAGTAATCTAAGGTATAGGCATCTCCCAATGTATATGACATTGCGACCTGGGCATGTCCTTTTTCTTTGTTTGCTGCATTTACTGCCGTCTGTAAATTTCGAAGATCGTTCATACAGTCAAAGATACGAATGATATCGATTCCATTTGCAATGGATTTCTGTACAAAATATTCAACAACATCATCTGCGTATGGACGGTATCCTAAGATATTCTGTCCTCTGAATAACATTTGTAATTTTGTATTTTTAAATCCATCTCTGAATTTTCTTAGTCTGTCCCATGGATCTTCTTTTAAGAAACGAAGTGATGCGTCAAATGTAGCACCGCCCCAACACTCAACTGAATGGTATCCGACCTGATCCATTTTGTTGATGATCGGTAACATCTGTTCTGTCGTCATTCTTGTGGCAATCAGGGACTGATGTGCATCTCTTAAGATTGTTTCTGTTATTTTAATTGGTTTTACCATAATATTTTCCTCCTTACACTCCAAAGATTGCCATAAATGTACCTGCTGCAACGGCTGTTCCGATGACTCCTGCTACATTTGGCCCCATTGCATGCATTAATAAGAAATTCGTTGGGTCCGCTTCTGCTCCGACTTTTTGTGATACTCTGGCTGCCATTGGCACTGCGGATACTCCTGCAGAACCGATCAGTGGATTGATCTTTCCACCAGATAATTTACACATCAGTTTTCCAAATAAGACTCCTCCTGCGGTTCCTACTGCGAATGCAACCAGTCCTAATAATACGATCTTAAGTGTTGCGATATTTAAGAAGTTTTCTGCACTTGTGGATGCTCCAACAGATGTTCCAAGTAAAATGACAACGATATACATCAAAGCATTGGATGCAGTTTCTGATAACTGTTTGACTACTCCACTTTCACGGAATAAGTTTCCAAGCATTAACATACCAACGAGCGGTGCTGTTGTTGGAAGGATCAGGCAGACAACGATTGTGATAATGATTGGGAACAGTATCTTTTCTGTCTTTGATACTGGACGTAACTGTTCCATCTTGATTTTTCTCTCTTCTTCCGTTGTCAATAATTTCATGATTGGCGGCTGAATGATCGGTACTAGTGACATATAGGAATATGCTGCTACTGCAATCGGTCCCATAAGTCCTGTCTGATGTAACTTTCCTGCAAGGAAAATGGAAGTTGGTCCGTCCGCTCCACCGATGATTGAGATCGCTGCCGCTGCTTTTCCATTAAATCCTAAGAAAATTGCTAAGAAATATGCACTATAGATTCCAAGCTGTGCTGCTGCTCCTAATAAGAAACTCTTTGGATTAGCGATCAGTGGACCAAAGTCTGTCATAGCTCCAACACCAAGGAAGATCAATGATGGAAGAATACTCCATTCATCTAAAGTATAAAAGTAGTGTAATAATCCACCTACACCGTTTGATGTACTTGCTGGATCTGCCATGATATCCGGGTAGATATTAACAAGTAACATTCCAAATGCGATCGGTACTAATAACAATGGCTCGAATCCATGACGGATCGCAAGATATAAAAATACCAGTGCGACTAAGATCATGACATAGTTCCCCCATGTCAGATGAAAAAATGCTGTAGAGTGGATCAGATTCGATAAAGTATGTGTGATATTAGCCATCAAATCCCCTCCATTCTAATTCATTGTAGCTAAGACAGCTCCATTTTCAACATTATTTCCCTGTGATACAGCGATACTTGCAATTGTTCCATCCTGAGGTGCAACGACTGGAATCTCCATTTTCATAGATTCTAAGATCACAACCGTATCTCCAGCTTTCACTGCCTGTCCTTGTGATACTTCAACTGCAATGATCTTTCCTGGAACAGAAGATTTAATCTCAACACTTCCTGCATTTGATACTGGATGTGTTGCAGTTGCTGCTTCATTTCCTGTTGTTTCTTCCACTGTTACATCGTATACATTTCCATTTACTGTGATCCTATAACTTTTCATTTTCTCTCCTCCTGATCTACCATTGATTTCTGTGTACTTTTTTTATCGAACGAACAATATATTGTCTTGGATCTTTTCCTTCAGAAGCTGCGATCGCTGCTGTGATCACTGCAATTAGTTCCAGATCATCAACGAGTTCTTTTTCTACTGGTACCTCTACAGGTACTTCTTGCTTTACCGGTTCTGCTATCTTCTTTTTCGTCAATTTTTCTTCCAACATTGGAATAAAACGAAATAAGTAAATGAGAAAACTTAATGAAACCAGTACAAAAAATACAATGGATACACCCATGATCGTATTACTTACTGCTGTCTGCATAGGTTCCCTCCTTCTTTAAAATACAGAATGTTTTTTTGGTATCTGCATTTCTCTTTTTGTATACAGCATTTCAAAAGCACCAATGACATATTTTCTTGTTTCTGCCGGATCGATCACTGTGTCAACATATCCACGTCTTGCTGCTGTATAAACATCTGACTGTAATTCTTCATATTCCTTTGCTTTTTCTTTTAGTACATCTGCATTTGCTCCTGGATACATGATCTTGACAGCCATATCTGCTTCCATCATTCCAATCTTTGCATCACTCCATGCATATACGAAGTCTGCTCCAATTGATTTACTGTTCATAGATACATAGGCACTTCCAAATGCTTTCTTTGAGATCACATTCACTTTTGGAACTGTTGCCTGTACAAACGCTCCTGTCATTGCTCCGATTGCCTGTGAAAGTTCTTTTTCCTGTTCGATTTCGGCTACAAATCCAACGGTATCTGTAACTGTCAAAATTCCAATGCCAAACGCATCGCATAATTTCACAAAGGATGCTGCTTTTTTCGCTCCCTGTGCGCTGATTCTTTCTTCCTTATTGGCAATACATCCTATCGTTTCTCCATTCAGGCGGATAAATCCGATCGCCATATCATTTCCATAGTCTTTCTTTAATTCTACAAATTCATTCTGATCTGCAATTTGTATCAAAATTTCCTTTCCATTTCCTGCTGAAATATTTTCACAGAGACGATTCAGGTCATCTACACAATCTATGACCTTGCTTTGATCTTTGTAGTTTGATGGAAAGATTTGGGTTAACTTTCGGATCTCTTCGAAAACTTCTGTTTCATTTCCAACAAAATCTACCGTTCCTGCTTCTTTGCTCTGGAAGACTGCACTTGCACTGTTTAATACTTCTTTCCTGTTTCCTTCGATCGCATTTGGTGCATTTACAAACAACTGTCCTTTTTCTTCCATTAATGTAAAATCTGTTAACGTTGTAAATACAGAAAGACCACCCCCGCAATTTCCAAAGATTGCACTGATCTGTAAGATCACTCCAGATGCCTCTGCCTGTTTCTTATAGATCATTCCAAATGCATGAAGTGCATCCGTTGATTCCTGTAGACGGATTCCTGCACAATCGATCATCCCGATGACTGGAACTCCTGTCTTGATCGCAAGGTCATAAAGATTTACGATCTTTCTTGCATGCATTTCTCCGATGGAACCACCAAGTACCTGGGCATCCTGACTGTATACATAAACTGGACATCCATTGATCAGTCCATATCCTGTTACAACCCCATCCGATGGAGTCTCTACTTTGTCTAACTGAAAGTCTGTACTTCTTGCTGTTACCGCCTGTCCGATTTCTACAAAACTTCTCTCATCAAGCAATGCATAAATTCTTTCAACTGCTTTCCCTTTTGATTTATTTTCCATAAAAACCTCCTTTTCTTGTTCTTTTGTATTTTAATTCTATCGTGGCATTTCATCGGAATTTCCTATGATATAAAGTTAAAAAAGTGTCTTCGACACTTCAACTCCCCTGCCCCTCATTCTTGAGGGGTGGGTTTCTTTTTTTGTCTTTTTCCTTCATAATAGAATCATGAATATCCTACAAGAGATCTTTACAGATCATTATGAAGAAATCAAATATACTCTTCATCCCAGACCTGCTGAGATGGAAAATATCGATAAGATGATCAACTGTGGTGATCCTTCTTATGGTGGTGCCATGTATGGCTGTATCCACTGCGGAAATCTCAAGTTTGTTCCTTTCCGTTGTCACAGCCGTTTCTGCCCTACCTGCGGTAATAAATATTCCATGGATCGCACTACCTCTATGTCCTTTAAGCTCGTTAATGTCAGACACCGTCATTGCGTTTTTACCATTGATGCGTCCCTCCGTGATTTTTTCCTGCAGGATCGCTCTCTCCTTAACTGTCTCTTTCATTCCGTCTCCAGTGTTGTCCTTCGCTTATTCTCTAAAATGAACAAACACAAAAACTTTACCCCTGGTTTTATCATGGTCCTGCATACTTTCGGCAGGGATCTTAAATGGAATCCTCATATCCATTGTCTCATCTCTGAAGGCGGTTACAGTGATGATGCTTTCTGGCGTAATGTCTCTCATTTCAACTATACTTTCCTTCGCAATGCTTTCCGTACTGCTCTCCTCAAGGAAATGTTGCTCCGCATCGGTCCTTCTTTTAAAAAAGTTTCTGCCCGTTGTTATCTGGAACATGAACACGGCTTCTATGTTTATGCCAAACCCAACCGTTGTGACCCTAAGACTGTTACCAAATATATTGGCCGGTATCTTGGTCGCCCTGTCATTGCCACTTCCAGGGTCGATTCTTATACCGGTGATCTTGTCTCTTTCCATTACAATCGTCACGAAGATGATCAATACGTTCAAGAAACCATTCCTGTCATGGATTTTATCAAACGCCTTATCCGGCACATCCCTGAAAAACATTTCAAGATGATCCGTTATGGCGGCCTTTATGCCAGACATCGTTCCATTGATAAAAAACTCCATCTCGCTATTTCGAAAGAAAAACGGCATACTTTCCGTTGTTTTAACCGGTGGCGTACTGCGATCCTTTCTTCTTTTGGCTATGATCCTCTGATCTGTCCTCATTGTAAACAACAGATGGTGATCCTGGAAATATATCATAACCATCGCCGCGTACCTCTTGAAGAATTATACGAGAAAGCAATGTCCCGCTCCCGTGGAAAGCGTTCTTCTGCATGACCACTTCTTTTTATGCTATAATCCTCATATAAAGGAGGAACCCTACCATGAAAAAGAATATCAAAGAGCTACGCGAAAAATATATTTCAAATCCCCCAGAAGGTATGACATCCGAGGACATTCGCCATATGAGCGAGGATGACCTGCTGGATATGGATTGTTTTCTAAATGAAGATGTGTTTGGTGATGATTTTGGTGAAGAAGGTTTTTATATTTTCTAAAACCATGATCATCTGTTTGCTCTGCCCACTTTTATGTGGGCTATTTTTCTTTTGGAAAGGAGCCAAAGGCGAACTTTCCTATAAAGTAAAAAAGGGCCTGCCTATCCTACGGATATGCAGACCCTTTTGTCATGCTTTACTTTAAAAATATATGATCTAAAATTAAAATAATCCTTCTTCATTAAAATAATCGATTCTCATCGCATGACGCACATCTTTCATTGTTTCCTGTGCTTTTGCCCTTGCAGCTTTTGTTCCCTGCTGAAGAATTTCTGCAACTTCTGGAAGTTTTGCTTCCCACATCTTTCTTCTCTCGCGGATTGGTTCTAATTCTGCCTGAAGTACTTTGTTTAAGAACTTCTTCACTTTGACATCTCCAAGTCCTCCACGCTGATAATGGGCTTTTAATTCATCTAAGTTATTGTATTCTGGCCAGAACTCTTCAAAGTATTCTGGTTTACAGAACGCATCTAAGTAGATAAATACTGGATTACCTTCTACCTGTCCTGGATCTTCAACCCTTAAATGATTTGGATCTGTAAACATGGACATTACTTTCTTCTTGATATCCTGTGGTTCATCAGATAAGTAAATACAGTTTCCAAGAGATTTACTCATCTTCGCTTTTCCGTCGATTCCTGGAAGTCTTAAACATGCCTGATTATCTGGCAGTACGATCTGTGGGTCTGTTAATGTCTCTCCATATACAGAGTTAAACTTGTGTACGATCTCTTTGCACTGCTCTACCATTGGCATCTGATCTTCTCCTGCTGGTACGACCGTTGCTCTAAATGCAGTGATATCTGCTGCCTGACTGATCGGATATGTGAAAAATCCAACTGGAATGCTTGCTTCAAAATTCTTCTGTTTGATCTCTGCTTTTACTGTTGGGTTACGCTGCACTCTTGCAACTGTAACTAAGTTCATATAGTAGAAAGACAGTTCTGTAAGTTCTGGTACCATAGACTGAATAAAGATATTGACTTTCTCTGGATCTAACCCACATGCAAGATAATCAAGTGCTACCTGCATAATGTTCTGTCTTACTTTCTCTGGATGTTCTGCATTATCTGTTAATGCCTGGGCATCAGCGATCATGATATAAATTTCGTCGAATTTACCAGAATTCTGCAGTCTCACTCGTTCTTTTAAAGATCCTACATAATGTCCAACATGCAGTCGTCCCGTTGGTCTGTCTCCTGTTAATATTACCTGTTTCATTATTTTCTCCTTTTCCGCTTTCCGTATAGACTTTGTACGTCTTCTCTTATGATCTATACTCTTATGTTTTATTGTAAAATCAAATGCGTAAAGTGTCAATATTTCATTGTGAAAAGATTTTTTGTGTGTCCGCACTAGAAAGACATTCATTTCCGTAAAAAAGACATTTTGTATTGACTTAAGGAATAAAAGTAAATATAATAGATGAGATTGATTCTTTATTTTTAAGAAAATATGATGTAAGTATCAAAATATCACTTAAAAATAAAAAAATAATGAAAGAAGGAATTTTTAAAATGAAAAACTTATTACAAAAGTGGAATAGCTTAAGTCTGATCGTAAGAATCTTAATCGGTCTGATCATCGGTGCTATTCTTGGTGTAGCTGCTCCAAAAGCAACAGGGCTTGCTCTACTTGGAGATTTATTTGTTGGTGCTCTTCGTGCCGTAGCCCCAATCCTTGTATTTGTACTTGTCATTGCTTCTTTAGCAAATTCTAAGAGCAACGGTGCAAAAAATATGCGTATTGTTATCATCCTTTATATGCTAACAACTTTTATTGGTGCTGTTGTCGCAGTATGTGGAAGTTTTCTCTTCCCAATCACATTACGTCTTGGAAAAGCTGCTACATCTGAAGCCGCTCCTCCAACGGGTGTGTTAGAAGTATTAAAGAACTTATTAATGAATATCGTATCAAACCCTGTTGATTCCCTTGTAAAGGCAAACTACATCGGTATCCTTGCATGGGCTGTTGTTTTTGGACTTGCATTAAAAGCTGCAACTCCTGGAACTAAAAAAGCTCTTCATGATATCTCTGCTGCAGTTACAAAAGCTGTACACTGGATCATCAACTGTGCTCCATTTGGTATTCTTGGACTTGTATATAACACTGTATCTACAAACGGTTTAAGCATCTTTACTGATTATGGTAAACTTCTTGCCCTATTAGTTGGATGTATGTTATTTACTGTATTTGTAACAAACCCAATCATCGTATTTAGTATGCTTCGCAGAAACCCATATCCACTGATCTTAAAATGCTTAAAAGAAAGTGGTTTAACAGCATTCTTTACAAGAAGTTCTGCTGCAAACATTCCTATGAACATGGCTCTTTGCGAAAAACTGGGATTAAATGAAGATAACTATTCTGTATCTATCCCTCTTGGTTCTACGATCAACATGGATGGTGCTGCGATCACGATCACAGTTATGTCTCTTGCAGCTGCTCATACAATGGGTATCTCTGTTGATATTCCTACAGCGATCATCTTAAGTGTCTTAGCTGCTGTTTCTGCATGTGGTGCTTCTGGTGTTGCTGGTGGATCCCTGCTGTTGATCCCTCTTGCATGTTCTTTATTTGGTATCTCAAATGATGTTGCCATGCAGGTTGTTGGTGTTGGATTCATCATTGGAGTAGTACAGGATTCTGTTGAAACTTGCTTAAATTCTTCTTCTGATGTATTACTTACAGCTACTGCTGAGTTATATCAGAGAAGAAAAGCTGGGGAAGATATTGTATTGATCCCTAATAAATAAGCTTTGTAAAAATATATAAAAATAG
>OCAD01001365.1_pt1 | contig 10157 bp, 7 predicted proteins | sample 1538261 | NCBI WGS metagenome assembly OCAD01 (sample SAMEA2580261, study PRJEB22360) | human gut metagenome | biome: human gut; feature: human-associated habitat; material: faeces | place: Denmark | collected 2008/2010
GCAGCGAGTTGGCTGTGACGATGCATCCCTGAGGCAGGCCCAAGGCAAAAAAAAAACGGTTCGGCGCGGCCTCTCGAACAGACAAGGCCACGCCGAACCTACGTATATGCTAACAGCCATGTATTGTGGCATGCCCCACCTAGCGGCCTAGGCCGGGCACCGGATCAGAGCGCGTGACGCGTGTCGATGGCGTCGGCGAGCGTGTGCAGCAGCTCCTCGGTGCGCTCCCACGGCACGCAGGAGTCGGTGACCGACTGGCCATACACCAGCTGGTCGAGCGGTGCCGGTTTCTGATGCCCGCCCTTGAGGAAGCTCTCCATCATGACGCCGAGGATGCCCGGCTCTCCATCGGCGATACGCGAGGCGATGTTCTCAATGACCTCGGCCTCGACGTTCTCGTCCTTGCCACAATTGCCGTGCGCCGCATCGATGACCAGACCGCGTTCGCTCGGACCGCTCGCCTTCGACGCGCGCAGCGCCTCAAGCGCGGCCGCCACGGAAGCCGCATCGTAGTTCGGGCCGGTGTTCGACCCGCGCAGGATCAGATGGCAGTCCGGGTTGCCCTTCGTCTCGGCGGAGATCACGCGGCCATCCAGGTTGATCGACAGGAAATGGTGCTCGAACCCGGCCGCGAAACACGAGTCGGCGGCCGGCTTGATCGAACCGTCGGTCGCGTTTTTGAAGCCGATCGGCATCGACATGCCGCTCGCCAACTCACGATGCACCTGCGACTCCGTGTTGCGCGCGCCGATCGCCCCCCAGCTGATCAGATCGCAGATGTACTGCGGTGTAATCGGATCCAGCCATTCGGTCGCCGTCGGCAGCCCCAGGCCAAGCACGTCGGTCAGCACCTTGCGCGCCAGCCACATGCCCTTGCGGATATCGAAGCGGCCATCCAGATCCGGATCGTTGATCAGACCCTTCCAGCCGATCGTCGTGCGCGGCTTCTCGAAATACACGCGCATCACGATCATCAGTCGGTCCTCAAGCTCGCCCTTGAGCGCCGCAAGACGCTGCGCGTACTCGTGCGCCGCTTTCGGATCGTGAATCGAGCACGGGCCGACGATGACCAGCAGACGATCATCGCGACCGTGCAGGATGTCGCGGATCTCCTGACGCGATTGCAGCACCAGGTCGCTCATATCATCGGTGAGCGGCAGTTCCCTGAGAAAATACCGCGGTGCCGGAATCGGGTCGAGCTGGCGAATGTTCACGTCCACCGTTTCAGGGAACACGGCATTCCCGCTCAAATGCCGCTCGTCCTCGGAACTGTCCGGACCACGAAGCCCTGCCATCGCTCTGCTCTCCTTCCGCACCGCAGGCCGGCGTCTTTCGACCCGCGCCCTCACGTCGCATACCAATACCGAACACACAATAGTAGATGCCGTCGGAATACGGAAAACAACGGCTGCAATGCGGGCACGGCGGAGCTGCGAAGCCGTCAGACGGCGAAAGTCCCATTCCGGCGGCTGCGGATGGGACTTTCGCGGGATGGAGATGGGGCGCTATTCGCAGGCGACGCCGTCGCCGTCGCGATCGAGTTTGGTCGAGTAGCCGGGCTGCCCTTTGTATAGCGGCGCTTTGCCGGCTGCACGCACCGCGGCGCAGTTCTTGTAGTAGACATCGGAACTGTCGCCGTCAGACGGAGTGGCCGGCTCCACCACCGTGCTCGACTCGGACTGTTCGCCCGATGAACCGTCCTGCGATGAGCTGCCTTGCGACACGTCCTCCTGCGGCGCCACTGATTCCGCGCCGTCGCCGGTCGGAACGGTCTGGGCCGGGCAGGACGACAGCACGCGCGACATCGCATCATGCTCGGCCTGCGTCACCCACAGCGAGTACTTCGCCTTCACGCCGATCTGCCGAGCCACGTATGAGCAGCGGAACGATTTGTTGGCTGGCAGCCAGGTCGCCACGTCGCCGTCGGACTTGCGCTGGTTCGACGGGCCGTCCACCGCGAGTAGGTTGTACGGGTCATTCGCCAGCTGCTTGCGCCGGTCGGCGATCAGCTGCTGCGCGCCCTTCTGCCATGCGTCCGACAGCGCCACCACATGATCGATCTGCACGGCCGCCGAGGTGCTTTGCCCGCGCACGAAATCAATCACCGCGGCGGTGTACGGGTCGACGAGCCGACCGCTGGTCACCACGCAATTGTGCGTACCGGCCTTGTAAGTCTTGTTGGTGAGGTCACGGTTGAGGATGTCGTTGCGCGTGTCGCACCCGTTGTGGTCGACGTCGGCCCATGCCGCGCCGAACTGGTCGCGCGAATAACCGGTTTTCGGTGCACGTCCCTTGACCGGCAGCGTCTCCAGCACGCTCGTGGCGAGCTGTCCGCCGGACGCGGAAGCCGAGCTTGACGGTTTGGACGACTCAGCCGATTCGGATTGTCCGGACGACTGCCGCTCAGCCGACCCCGCATCGGAGCCGGGAGTTCCGCATGCGCCGACGGTCAACACGAACGCGATCGGGATAAGACACGTCAGTATTCGATTGAATGTATTGAATGATGTGCGGCTTCCGGCCGACGATTTCTTCATCATGCAGCTTTCTCTGGGCTTATTCCGCTATGCCGCAACCGATGCGCGGTCCTCTGGCTAGAAACATCATTGTCATCCAACAATAGCGGAAGACCGCCGTCAATGACGATTCCCCACATCGAACGGCACATTCCTTTCGTAAAATGTCCATCCGACACGGGGAATCGACGAAATCGGTCATTCAGTCTCGTGCTCGACGCACGGGCCGATACCTCGCTCAGGCCAGCGCACCCATCGGATCCCATGCGGGGAGCATGGTGGCGGGCTCGGCGAGCGCGGCCTGATACTCGGCCGGGAGCATCGCCTTGGGCACGGCCACCTCGTACACGTACTCGGTGAACCAGTCGTCGCTCATCGTGAAGTAGCCCTTGTCGGCAATCTTGTCGCCCCAGGAGTTCTCCACGCGCCAGCGACGGGTCGTGGTACCGTCATCGGCCACGTCCACGCCGACGAACGCCATCGCATGGTTCATCGCGGAGTCGCCGAAGCGTACGCGCGACTCCTTGTCCATGTCGAAGTCCACATCGTAGACGCTGCCGTACTCGAACAGGTCAGTCGCCCACGCGCCGCGCTCGCGATCCATGAACGGACCGCAGTCCGCGCCGAACCACACCGGGATGCCCTTTTCGGTCAGGATCGCGCGTACGCAATCCTTCATGAACTGGTTCGGCACGTTCAGGTACTCGGTCGGGTTGCCGCCGGCCACGTTGCCCAGGTGCTCGATGCCGATCTTCTTGCCCTTGGCGTGCTCGCGGCGCGGATCGTCCACGAGGCACACGTAATCCTCAAGGTCGGCGGTGCCCACGTACTTCTTCCAGAACTCGACGGGCGTGATTTCGCCGTCGCGGTGGAACATGCCCTCGGAGTCGGTCCACTCCCAGTCGAAGCTCTTCGGCGGCTCGCCCAGGTGAATCGTCAGGATGCGGTGGCCGGCAGCGACGGTCTTGGCGACCTCGTCGTCGATCGACGCGGGGTCGGCGTACATGTGCGCCACGGCAGTGTGCAGCAGGTGGCGCAGCTGCGTGTTCATAGCGCCCGTGTTCTTCGAGGATTCGGTCTCCGGGAACAGGTCCTTCGGCACGGCACCGTACTTCTTGTACACGTTCAGCGCCATCGTCCACTGGCCTCCGTCACCCATCACGTCGGCGAGCAGGTGCTGGATCAGGCGCGAGTCGGACGGCTCTCCGGCACGAACCAGCGCGGCGACGTCCTGCAGGAAGTAGTTGACACGCTCCAGCTTGTCGAAGTACATCGCGTAGTTCTGGGAGAACTCGAACTCCTTGACGCCGAGGTTCTTCTTGGCGACGAAACGGGCCACATTCAGCGAGCTGAACAGCCAGCAGCGACCGGAACGGTCCTGATGGGTGACCTCGCCGTTGTCGACGGTGACGGAGAAGCGGCGCTGCAGCAGACGGGAACGGTCATAGTTCAGCGCGACCTTGTCGATACCGGCGGCGGTGACGGCGTTCATGGCCAGACGGTTGGACTGGCTGGCATCGAATGATGCGACCAGATCATTCAGCTGCTCGCCGGACAGCGGTGTGATTTCAGACGATGACGTGTTCTCGGTCATGCTGCTCCTTTGACTTGGGACGTGCGCGGCCGGTTTTGTGGCCGCAATGAAACGTGGCATCCAGCGTTTGACCGGATGCCACGACGGGTCTCTAATGAGTGTAGCGGCGACAGCGGATTCCCGCCATCGAACCGGTTCAATACCTTGATTCGGCAGGAGTCCGGCGACTTCTGCAGCCGCCTGCGGGCCGGGAGGCGAAGCCCCGCACCCGCCGCTTCCATGAACGAGCCGACTGCTATTCGGCGGTTTCGGCCTCGCCGACCTCGGTGTGCTCGGCCACATGCTCGGCGACCGGCTCGGCGGCGACCGCTTCCGCATCCTGATTGTCGGCATGCTCCGCGACGGCATGCGACTCATACGCCGGTGCCGGCTCATCCTGCGCGGCGGCATTGTACAGCGGCACATCGGGCGCTCCCTGATGCGACGCGGCGCCAGGCTGCTCCGCCTCCTGCTCGTTCATGAACCCGAATCCGCTGAACGCCTTGGTAAACATCGAACGCAGCTCGGACACGCGCTGCGTGATGGCCGCCTCACGCGATTGCAGCTCGGCGATGCGCCCCTGAAGATCCTCCAGCTCGACCTGCGCGGCCTTGCGGCGATCCTCGATCTGCGACGCCGCATCCTCGCCGGCCTTTTCCAGGATCTGCGCGGCCTGATCGTCGGCCTCCTTGCGCTTGCTCGCCGCATACGTGTCGGCATCCTCGCGCACGGTCTTCGCCTGGCCGATCAGCTCGTCGGATTCCTTCTTGGCGGCCACGCGACGCTCTTCGAGGTTTTCGAGCAGCTCGCTCACCTTCTTGGTCGCTTCGTCCTGCTGGGCGGCGATGTCAGTGCGAATCTGCTCGACCTCGGCGTTGACCTGGCTCATCGTCTGCGTGTGGCGGACCTCGGCGTCGTCGCGAATCTCCTGCGCCTTCGCCTTGGCCGCATCGATAATCTCGCCCGCCCTGCGCTGCGCGTCGGCCATCATCTTGGACACCTGCTCGCGCACGTCGGACAGTTTCTTGTTCGCCTCCGCGAGCGCCGCCTGAATCTGGTCGTTGGACTCGGACTTGAGCTTGGCAATCTCCTCGTTCGCGCTCCTGCGCTGTGAGGCGATCTGCTGGGTCGCCTTCGCCTGCATCTCGGCGATCTCACGCTCCTGCTTGGCGCGCTCCGACGCCATGCGCTTTTCATGCTCCTCGCGCGAATTGGTGAGTTCGAGATCGACGGACTGACGCTGCTCGGTCACGATCTTCGCCGTTTCGGCGCGCAGCTGGGCGGCGTCCTGCTGCGCGCTGGTCGTAATGGTCTGCGCCTGATTGGTGGCGTTGCCGGTAATCGTATCGGCCTTGGCCTGAGCGTCATCGAGAAGATGCTGCGCATCCAGCTTCGCGTTGTTGATCAGCGTCTCCGCCTGAGCCTTGGCGGACGCGCGAGTCGAGGCGGCATCCTGCTTGGCACGCTCCAGCAGCTCGGTGCTGGTCTGCTCCGCGGAGGCAAGCATCTGCTGGGCGTTGGCGCCCAGCGAGGCGAACGTGTGGTTCTTGGACGACTGACGGTTGCGCTCCTCCTGCAGCTTCGCCTGCAACTGCAGCAGACGATCCCCATCCTGCTTGATCTGCGCACGCAACGCGGCCAGCGTCTGTTGCGCGCTGGCAAACGCCCGGTCCACCTGCTCCTTATCGTATCCACGTATCACAATCGGGAACTGGTCCGCCATGTTCGGTTCCTTTCGCCATTACACCTGCTCGTTAGCACAACCACACACGACTGTACCGCATGGCGTCAAGCCCACGCCAGAAACGCGACGAACCATACGCGAACGTACACACATGCCAGCAAGAAACCAGCTGCATCCCAGCAAAACGTCAGGCGATGAGAATATCCCCGGACGACGGCTGCAGATAATAACGGACCGTCTCGCGCACCACATCGCGCCCGGCACGCACCTGCTGGCGCAGATCCAGGCCGTTCTGCAGCCTGCTGCCGCCATTGATCGGAGGGAAGCTGACGAAGCCGGCCAGCACACGATCCTGTGTCGCCGTCCAGTGCAGCAGCTGGTAGAACAGCGAATTGCATACGAACGTGCCCGCGTCGGAACTGAGCGTGGCGGGTATGCCGTCGCGCGCGAAATCGTTGATGATGGCCCGCAACGGCAAACGGGTCCAATATGCGGCCGGGCCGTCCTTGATGATCGGCTCGAACCGCGGCAGCGCGTTGTCGGCGTCAGGGCGGGCAGCGTTCATCAGGTTCGTGGCGCAGCGTTCCATCGCCACGCTGTGCGCCGCATGCTTGAGACCGGTCGCGATCACGATGTCCGGCCGGGTCGCATCCAAGGTCTCCAGCAACGTGGGCCAAGCGTTGGCGAAGCTGACCGGGAGCGCCACGGTGTTGATGGACACGTTGGCGTCATGCAGCGGATCGTCCACGTCGGACGGCTCCCCGATGCCGTCGCGGACGAGCGCCTCGGGCACTTCGTACGACGGGTTGACGTCGATGTTCTCGTAGTGGTCGAACCCACAAATCACGACATTGAGCTGCTGCATGATGCCAGTGTACCCCGCGAACGCCTGCCGCTGCTATTGCTCGCGGACCTGGGCGAACACCTGATGCATCCGTTCGCGTGCGAGACGCTTGCGGATCTCCAGCGAGATCTGCTCGGCCTGGGGCAGGTCGTCGCGCGTGGTGATCTTCATGTTGGTCCGGGAGCCGGCCACGATGGCGACCGGGACGTCGGGCAGGTAGTCGACGACCACGCGCGTATCATCGGTCGGGTGGAAATCGGGGTCGCGCGAGGCTAGCTCGTATGCGCGGCGGATGGTCTCGAACCGGAATGCCTGCGGAGTCTGCGCCCGGAACATGTTCGCGCGGTCCGGGACGGAGCGCACGACCTTGCGGTCGCCCAGATCCTCGGTGAGCAGCATCGTGTCGGTGGAGGCGAATGCGACTGTGGCTGCCTCGAACTCGTCCAGCGCGGTGACGCAGCCGTCGATCGAGGACTGCTCGACGAACGGGCGCACCGCGTCGTGGATCAGCAGTTTCGCGCGGGGCGGGATGCCAGCTGCCCCCAGCGCCTGCAGAGCCGCCGCAGTGCTGTCGGCGCGTTCGGCGCCGCCGTCGATGATCATGCGCACCTTCGGGTAGCCGGCCTCATCGACCAGGCGTTCCACTTCATCGCGCACCTGCGGGTTGACGACGACGATGGTGTCGGTGACATGCGGATTCTGCTCGAACGCCTCGATGGACCAGCAGACGATCGGCTTGTCGTCGACGCTCACCAGCTGCTTGGGGTTGTCCGGATCGAAGCGCGTACCGAAGCCGGCGGCCAATACCACGGCGACGACCGGTGCTTCGGGTTCTCTGTCATCTCTCTGAGTCATACCGCCCACCGTATGACCCGCCCTGCCCGATTGTGACGGAAGCCACACTCTTCTGCACGGAATTTTTTCTGATTCGACGACGAACAGGCCGCCGGCACCGGTGTCGGCCCCGCCGCAACGGGCTATCTCGCTTTCAAGGGGTTGATTTCGGCTCGGCCGAACATCTATCTGCGTTTCAAGGGGTTGCCAAAACACGATACCGCGAGTATTAAGCGCCAAACGCCATTGGAATCATGCGGTTTAGGACCTTGGGCTACTTGGCCATCAACCTCACGAAACGAAGATAGATGTTCCCGACCGGTGGAATCAACCTCACGAAACGAAGATAGCGGCCCGATTCGTCACAACCGAGGCAAATCGGGGTCAGCCGCGCATGATCAGGGCGAGCAGGCGTCCCTCGTGCGTCTTGCCGGCGAGCGAGGCGCGGCGGTGGGAGTACCACAGCGGATTCTCCAGCGTGCACATGCTGTGGCGCACGGTGCTCCAGCGGTCGGCGAGCGCAGGCTCGCCTTCGCCGTCGGCGGCACACAGCGAGGCAAGCTCTTCGTCTTCATACAGGTATTGGGAGGCGGCGTTGACGCGCGGGCGCGAATCGACGATGCTGTCGACGGGAACACCCGCCTTGGCAAGCTCCATGCGGGCGGCCTTGGCGATGTCGATGCCGGGGCCTCCGAATCGCGTCAAGGTGAACGTACCGGGGAATTGCGCGTCGAACCCGTCGGCGATGGCGTCGCCGACCTCGTAGCAGTCGCCGCAGATGCACGGTCCGAGCGTGGCCGCGATGCGCTCCGGCGCAGCGCCCTTGGCCACCATCGCATCAATCGTGGCACCGATGATGCCGCGCTGCAGGCCCTTGCGCCCGCAGTGAGCGGCGCCGATCACGCCGGCCTGGGCGTCGGCCATCAGCACCGGCAGGCAATCCGCAGCGAACATGCCCAGCGCCACACCCGCGCGAGACGTGACTTGCCCGTCCGCCTCCACGACGGTCGCGGCCTGCGCCTCGCCGTCGGCGGTCACCTCACCGGGCGTGCCGGACACATCGAAGCCGAACGGGGTGTTCAGATGCCATGATGCATCCACGTCCACCGCACGCCCGGAATGCACCTGACTGACCAGCGAGAGCCCGCAGCCGACGGATTTCGCGAGCGACACGCGATTGGCGAAAATCGCCTGCAGGTCGTCGCCGCCCTTGCCGCCGAGATTGCAATCGCCGAAATCGCCGTGGCTCACCCCGCCCAGGCGCGTGGTGTAGACGACAGTGACACCAGGCGCCAGCGCGATCGGGATCGTCACTGGAACCGGGTTGCCCTCCTCGTCGGTGGGGCTGATGGCGTTGCTGTCCAGAATCTCATCATCAAACTGCGTATCGCTCATGATTCCTTATCATATGTGATTGCGTGCTCTTCGGCTCGGCGATTGGTGTCAGGCGGCTTTGAGGGTGGGGTGCTTGGTGCGGGAGCGGATCGCGGCGTTGACCGGCACCTCATGCGGGCACGGCATGGAGAACACGTGCGCTGGATTGTTGATGGCTTGCACCCAGTTGCCGTCGGCGTCGCGAAGGCCGTTTTCGGGCACGGTGTAGATGAGTGGCGCGTCGCCCGGCAGCAGGAATTCGATCTCCTGGCCGGGTTCGATCTTGTTGCGGCTCATCAGCGTGACGCGACCGCCTTCGTCCGGGCTCCACGACAGCACTTCGCCGACGACCAGCCATGAGCGGAAGTAGCCGCTGCGGTTGGTGTTCTCGGTGACCTTGCGGTCCGGGTAGTAGAAGCCGGTGGAGTATTCGCGGTGAGCGACCTTGTAGGGTTCCTCTTTCAACCATTCGGGCAGTGTGACGGGCGGCGCGGGCGCGACGGCCGCAAGCTGCCAGCCGTTCGTGTCGATCGGGGACTCGTCGCGCGTGTTCGATTTGCGGCGCGTGCTGCGGGCCTGTTGTTCAAGATCGGAGATACGGTCTGGGGCGGTGGGGCTCTGGCCGACTTCCAGGACGCCGTCGTCGCCGGGGACGCCGGCGAAGGCGACGTCGGCCTGTTCCATGATGTGGTCCGTGAGATCGGCACCGGACAGTTCCGCCGCGTACGGGTCATCGTTCAGCCAGACGGGGGCGGGCGCGTCGGTGCGAATCACGCGGTCGTGGAACGGGCGCAGCGTGTTGCCGTCCGCGGCCTCGAAACCGCGCTGCACCATGTATTCGTTGACGGCGGTCTTGTAGGCGTTGGTCATCGCGGCGATGTAGTACGCGCTTTTGGCCCGGCCCTCGATCTTGAGGCTGGTGGCGCCGGAGTCGATCAGGTCATCCAGGTGCTCCATCATGCACATGTCCTGCGAGTTGAACAGGTACGTGCCCTCTTTGGTCTCCTCGACCGGGAAGTACTGGCCGGGACGCTTCTCCTCGACCAGCGAGTACTTCCAGCGGCACGGCTGCGCGCATTCGCCGTGGTTGCCGTCGCGACCGGTCAGATAGTTGGAGATCAGGCAGCGTCCGGAGAACGCCATGCACATCGACCCGTGCACGAAGCATTCGACATCCATGTCGTCGGGAATGTTGGCGCGGATGTCTCGCACGGCCTGCAGATCCATCTCGCGGGCGAGCACGACGCGTCTGGCGCCGAGGTCGTACAGCGCGTTGGCGGCACCGTAGTTCGTGACGCCCGCCTGCGTGGAGACGTGCAGTTCCAGCTCGGG
>OCAD01001369.1_pt1 | contig 10116 bp, 7 predicted proteins | sample 1538261 | NCBI WGS metagenome assembly OCAD01 (sample SAMEA2580261, study PRJEB22360) | human gut metagenome | biome: human gut; feature: human-associated habitat; material: faeces | place: Denmark | collected 2008/2010
AGGGGCGCACCACCTCATAGGGTACGGTTCCTTCGGCGACCCTTTTTTCGTACCAACCTTGAGTGCCCGATTCTGCAGAAACGGACGCACAAGCGGCTCAAAATAAGCACCTAAGTGTCCGATTCACCAGAAACGGACATCCGTAGACTGAAATAGATGCCGTGCGTGTCCGATTCTGCAGAATCGGACATTTAAAGACCAAAAATGAACCTCCGGATGTCCGATTCACCAGAAACGGACAGACAAACACCCGGAAAAGCACCGTGGATGTCCGATTCACCAGAAACGGACATCCGGAGTGCAGGAAAGCATGTGTCACGACAGACACAGAAGGGAACCGCAATGATCATCAACGGTAAGGAAGAGAACGTCGCCACGCCAATCACCGTGGCCGAACTGATCGAAAGCAAGGGCCTGCGCGCCGACCGCGTGGCTGTCGAGCTCAATGGTGAGATCGTGCCTCGCACCCAGCGTGCGCAGACGCAGCTCAAGGGCACCGATACGTTGGAAATCGTCACGTTCGTGCAGGGCGGCTGAACCACTTTCAAAGTTTCTTACGATTACGACCGGCGCAATGCACGCGTAACAATCGCAAGAACATACAAAACACAACCAACCCGGCAAAAACAACGCACGAACGGAAAACGAGAATACGAGAACAACCATGACTTTTGAACCATCCGCATCGCAGGCGCAGATCGACGCCCGCCAGCACGCTTTCGACAACCAACCCGACCCGGCCACGCTCGTCAGCCGCGAAGAAATCCGCGCGGCCCTGCTCGACCGCCATACCGCAGCCACGCAAGACAAGCTCGACGCGGCGCACGTGGCCATTTGCGGCTGCGGCGGTCTCGGATCGACGATTGCGGTGGCGTTGACCCGCATTGGCGTCGGTCACCTGCATTTGATTGATTTTGATCGCGTGGATATGACGAATCTGAATCGCCAGCAGTTTTTTTTGAAGGATCTTGGGCAGTACAAGACGGAAGCATTACGCAGTAACTTGCGTCAGATCAATCCTTTTATCGATATCACCATTGATACCGTGAAAGTGACCGACGAGAACGTGCCGACGCTGTTCGACAATGAGGATATTATCTGCGAAGCGTTCGACGTGCCGGAAAACAAGACGATGCTGGTGAATGCCGTGCTTGAGAGTCTGCCGGACAAGAAGCTGGTGAGCGCTTCTGGAATGGCGGGATTCCGCAGTTCCAATTTGGTGAATACTCGTCGCGTTTCGAAGAATTTCTACTTCTGCGGCGATGGCGAAACCGCTCCGGTGCCGGGCGCTGGTCTGATGGCACCGCGCGTGGGCGTGGTCGCCTGCCATGAAGCCAATATGATCACTCGCTTGATTCTCGGCGAAGAAGACGCCTGACAGCGAAACGCAAACACAAACGCAATTGCAATTGCAATCGCAAATCGCAAATTGCAAATTGCAAATTGCAAATTGCAACGAATGACACAACACTAATCGCATAGTAAGGATTAACCATGAGCACCGAAAACACGATCACCACCGCGGAAAAAGACTTCGCGGCGGCACCGAACGCCACGCTCGACGAGCTGGTCGGCACCACCACGAACACCGCACTGCTGCCGGAACCGGATGCGCACGCGTATGACGAAATCGCCACCGGCGACGCCGATCCGTTGATCCTCGGCGGACACAAGTTCACCAGCCGTTTCATCCTCGGTTCCGGCCGCTACGATCTGAACCTCATCAAGGCGACCATTGAGAACGCGGGCACGCAGATCGTCACCATGGCGTTGCGTCGCTGCCGTACCACCGAAAACAATCTGCTCGATTACATTCCGAAAGGCATCACCATGCTGCCGAACACGTCCGGCGCACGCAATGCCGAGGAAGCGGTGCGTATTGCACGTCTCGCCCGCGAAGTGTGCCAGACGGACTTCGTGAAGGTGGAGATCGAACATGAGGCGAAGTATCTGCTGCCCGACAATGAGGAAACCATCAAAGCCACGAAACAGCTGGCAAAAGAAGGCTTCGTGGTCATGCCGTACATGTTCCCCGATCCGATTGCGGCGAAGCGTCTTGAAGACGCGGGTGCGGCTTGCGTAATGCCGCTGGGCGCGATGATCGGCTCGAATAAGGGTCTGCGTGCACGCGATTTCATTGAAGTGATCATCAAGAACTCCAATGTTCCGGTGATCATCGACGCTGGTATTGGCCGTCCGAGCCAGGCTGCGGAAGCCATGGAAATGGGCGCGGACGCGGTGATGGCGTACACGGCCATCGCTTCCGCCGGCAATATTCCGCTGATGGCACGCGCGTTCAAGAAGGCGATCGAAGCGGGTCGTGAAGCGTATTTGTCTGGCTTGGGCAAGGTTACGGAAGATCATGCCGTGCCGTCCAGCCCGACGAACGAGGCCGACTACATCGGCTGATTTGCACTGGATCCCGTAATGGGGATTCGCGCAAAGACCATGCTGAAAGGGGCGTTTGCCGAACGTACGTGATGCACTCACGTTCGGCAAACGCCCCTTACTTGTATCCTGCGTTACCTGCAAACGTTACTGCTGCAAGGCTTCCTTAAGATCGCGATTCTGGAATCGTTCGTGTAGCAGGCAATATCCGCCAAACGCAACCAGCCAAATCAGACCGGCAATCGCAGAACCAATCGTGTCCGTCGACAGGAACAACGTGACATACACGAGCACAAAGAACGTGATCGCAATCCAATCAAACACCTGCCAAGCGGGCATGACGAAACCGTCCGGTAGAAAATCGCTGCTCTGACGATACCTGTGGTGGGCGAGCATCGTCAGCACGTAAATGAAAATCACCACAGCGCTGGCGGCCGAAGCGAATAGCACGAACGCGCCGGAAATACCCGGAATCGCGTTGATGATCGGGGAGAACAGAATCATGCAACCCGAAGCGACAATCGCCTTCGCAGGCACCTTGTGGTCGGAAACCTCAGCCAAACGCGCCATCGCAGGCGACTCGGAATCCGAAGCAAGCTGATACAAGTGACGACCGGCCGAATAAATCAGCGAATTCAACGCCGACGCGGCAGCCGTAATCACCACGAAGAACACCAGGGCGGCGGCCCAATCAAGACCCGCATATTTGAACACCATGATGAACGGCGAACCGAACGAGCCATCGGAATTCTCGTGAAAGTTACGCCAGGGCACAATAGCCATGATCGCGATCAGCGCACCCACGTAGAAGATCAGAATACGCATGATCAGCTCGTTCACGGCCTTCGGCAGCACCTCGCGCGGATTCTGCGTTTCCGACACCGTGACACCCACGAATTCGATGAGCTGGTAGGCGAAAAACACCATTTGGAAGCTCATGAAGAAGTTCATCCAACCGTTCGGCGCGAGCTGGAAGCCGTCGGTGATATTCGTAAGGCTCACCGTGGCACCCGACACCGTGCCGTCCACGCCTTCGATGTGCGTGGCGGGGTAGCTGAAGCCGATGATCAGCATCACGATGGCGGTGACGATCAGACCGACGATCAGCGTGATCTTGATCATGGAGAACCAGAATTCCGCCTCGCCGAACACTTTCACCGCAATCAGATTGATGCCGGTGAGCGCTACGAGGAAGCACAGTTCGATCAACCACTTCCACGAGTTCAGGTCTATGCCGAATGTGCCGAAGAACGTTACGAAATATGTGCTTACGGCGGTGATTTCGGTCATGCCGGTCAGAATGAGCACGATCCAATACGTCCAGCCGGCGAACTTGCCCCACCCGCGGCCGAGATAGCGCGTGATGAAGTTGATGAACGTGTGCTGGCTAGGATCGCTGTACATCATTTCGCCGATGGCACGCATCAGCAGGAACATAATCAGGCCAACGCCGATGTACACGAAAATGATGCTCGGGCCGGTCAGTGCGATCGACTTGCCGGAGCCTAGGAACAGGCCGGTGCCTATGGTGCCTCCGATGGCGATGAACTGGACGTGGCGGTTTTTCAGGCCTCGCTCCATTTCGTTGCTTTGGTCGAGGCTTTCGACGGATTTGATGTGCGCGGCGCTTGAGCCCGCGGAATTGGTGTTCTCGGAAGTCATAATGTTCACTACCCTACCCCGCGAACCGCACATTGCGCCCGCCGAAGCTTTGTTTTTGGGCACGTACGCAGATTTTGCGGCACTGGCGCATCCCGTTTGTGGTCAACCGTGCCCATCCGACCACCTTATTCCCGTATTTTCGCCTCGCCATACCCCCCTGCCGCCCTATCTCGCCTATACATGGCAGATTCACGAGGTTGACCACTACTTTCTCGCTTATATATGGCACTTGCTCACGGCAAAACACCACTTAGGGGGTACGTTTTGGGCGTATTTCCGCAGGCTGACTGCCATATATAAGTGAGATACGCCCAACTGTCCGACACAAATCGCGCCTCGCTTGTCCGATTCTGCAGAATCAGACACTTACGCAGCATAACGATGGTCTGGGTCAGGCGGTGGCGGCGATTTGCCCGCGCAGTTCGGCGTTCGCGCGCTCCAGTTCGTCGATACGGCGTGCCTGCTGTTTGATGATGATGCTCGCGGTTCCCACGTCGATGCCGTCGTCGCCTTGCGCTTTGACGGGAATATGTTCCATCGTCCTGTTGGTGATGCTATCGAGGTTGCGCCTCATCACGAACGCATGCTCATACCGGTTGACGAGTTGCGCGATGATCTCGCTGTCGCTCATGTTGCCGCTGCCGGTCACGGATTTGATGGCCGACGTTTTCCAACGATCCACACACCGTTCGATGCGCTTGTATCCGATGAGATCCGGCGGAAGTCCCGCTTCCCGGAAGATTTTGGTTGGCGATTCGCCTGTCAAGTAGCGGATGGTGCACACTTGCTTGAACGAATCGGCGTAGGTGATGCGATTGCGCGTTACGTTGGCGACCGCTGGCAGTCCGCGCAATAGTTGGATTTCCTCGTCGCTGAATGCTCCCCCACCTCGTGCCATGACACCCGCCTTTCCACTGTTTTCATGGATGTGCTTGCGATTGTAGGGTGCCATTGTCGTGAGATGCCCCCACCTGCAACCCCTGCATGATTGCTTTGTTTGACGCATGTTTTGATGCCTGTTTTGCCACTTGCGGATGTTTTTCATGCCAGATTTCGCCGTTTGGTACCGGATTTCACCCGCTTCGCTCCCGTATTGCCCCGTGCAAAACCTTCACCCCTAAAAAGTATGGAAAGGCACGAAAAGACACGAAAAGCGGGCATCCACGGATGGTTTCCGCGAATGCCCGCTTATTTCGTTTTTTCGCTTATTGTTTCAGCGATTGAGCGCGTATCAGTGCACGCGCTGGCGCGACTTGAGTGCGACGGTAACGCCGGCACCTGCCACGAGCAGCGCCACCACGGTGAAGAGGGTCGTGCCCGCAGCACCGGTGAGCGGCAGCTGGGTGACGTTCTTCACGTTCTTGACCTGGTATTTATCGGAAGACTCCTTCGGAGCCAGGCCCCACACATCCGTACCCTTGAACTTGACCTCACCATTCTCAATGATGACATTGAACTTGGCCTTGAGGCTCTGCTGGAAGCCATTCGGAACCGTGGTTTCGTTGACTTCGTAGGTGCCATCTGCAAGACCCTTGAAGGTCACTGTGCCGGTCTTGTCAGAGGTGGCGGTGAACGAACCATCCACACCCGGAACGCGGATCGTGAACGTAGCACCGGCCAGCGGATTGCCTTGAGCGTCGGTCTTGGTAAAGGAGAACCCGCTATTGGTGATGGTAGTGCTGTCAGTAGCTTCAGCACCATTGTCGGAGAGCATGACCGCGTTAGTCACGGCCTTGCTGCCAGAGGCTCCCGCTTCAGTAACCTTGGCAGCATAGGTCACAGTAATGAGTGCACCTGCGGTCTGCTTCTGGATGGAACTGATGGTGACGGTGAAGGTGCCATTCTTGTTTTGGGCCACGGTGTAATCCGTACCCTTGTTCAGGCTCTTATCGCCGACCGTCACCTTAAGGGAATCGAAATCCACAGTCTGGCCAGCAGACGGGGTATCCGTGTAGGTGTAGCCGTAATCGCTGTAGTACTGCGTGTTCTGCGGCACCTTGCTCGTAATGGTGTATGTCACTTTCTGGCCAACGGAAGCGGTGATGACGTCCTCTCCATTCACCTTCTTGGTCACGGCAGTGGTCTGGTTCTTAATGGCCACAGTTGCCTCAGTGAGCGGATTCAGCACGCCATCCTTAACGTTACCGGAGCCAACGAGGATTGCGATAGACGGAGTGGCAGCTCCATTGGTGCCAACCGAGTAATCCGCGTCCACAAACAGGTACAGGCCTGCAGGGAGCGTCACAGTAGCGGAAGTGCCATTAGCGGCAGCACCCAAATCAACCTCTTCTGCGGTACCAAGCTTGTCAGTCGTGGTCTTCAGCGATTCCACAAACTTACGGGAAGCGCTATTATTCCATGCACCATCTGCAGAATTGTCCACAGACAGCACGCCTTCGGCGAGCGCCCAAGCCATCAGATCGCCGCCATCGGTCGGAACCGTCTTATTAGTGCCTGCAACAGCAGCTTCGAGCGCAGCCTTGATGCCGGAGTTATCCGTCACCGTGCCGGCAGTCTGCACACCGTACGTTGCATTGCTACCAGTGCCGTACTGCACGTAGTCAGCGATCTTGTAGGCGTCCAGCTTACGATTGGTCAGCTGCTTGGCGTCCTGAGCAGTGAATGTGAAATTCACATCACTCTTGACGACAGTGCCGCTGCCGTCGGCCTGTGCGCTGGTTGCGCCCAGGGCCATGCCGCCCAGCAACGTCGCAGCGGCGGCGATACCGGCGAAAAGTTTCCTCATCTTCATGAGAATCCCCTCTCCTTGTGTTGTTGATGTTGTGTTTGTTTCTGCTAACGGGATCCGAAGCCCAACATGCTCTGGATCCACAAAATTTGTGATGCACGGCTGGACTGCCCTGCGAAGGTTGGTAGGGCAGTCCAGCCCGAGGAACCGTCTCAGACGAGACGCTTCCTGCTGTTCCAGACGCCAGCCGCGCCAACCAGCAGTACTGCGAGTCCGCCGATCGAGCCGCCAACCAGCAGCCATTGACGATCCGTGGTTCCGCCCGTCAACGGCAACGCCGACACCGCCACATACGTATTGGTGAATGCGATCGGATCGCCGATTTTCTGCGATTCGGAAACGTTCTTGCCGTTGTCGTCGAGCAGTTTCGTCACGGATTTCACCGAAGCCGTCCATGCGCCGTTCGTTTCGGTAACGGCGACCACAATCTGGTATTTCGCGCCCGAATAGTGCAGGGCTGCGATATTGCCGTTGCCTTCCGTAATGGTGTACGTGTAGTCGGCTTTTCCAGCGTTGTAGGTGATGTCACCGAACGTTGCGGAATGCTGGCTATCCGGGGAATCAGCATCATAGGCGACCGTCACCTTGCACGACTGTTGCGCCTGTTGCGCGCAATCGGCCGGCAGCGGCGCGTTGCCGTCTGCGGTCAGTTCGAAATCGAACGAATCGCCTGCCTTCCAGTCGCGCCCCTCTAGGATTTTCTGCACGGTGATCACATTGGATAGCGTCGCGCTCTTCAACGTGTTGGTCAATGTGGCCGTCATGTTGCCGCCGTTGCCGTCACTCTGCCAGACCATGGCTTTGGTGAGGTCCACGCCGGTCGCGTTGCTCGCAGCATTGCCATACTGGTAGGAGACCGCGTAGCGGCTGTCTTCCGACGTTTCAGCCACGCTGTAGGTGTATCCGGGCTGCAATCTGCCGATCGTGGCCGTCCAATTATTCGACGCGTTCAACGTGATTGGATCGCCTACTTTTTCAGCCTGTGCGGCCGCTTCCCCGGTCTTCGTGCGCTGCAATTGGACCGTCACCGCGTCGCTCGCATGCTTGCTCGCACCGTCGGACCACACCTTGTTGATGGTGATTTGGCCAAGTCTGACTTGCACGACCGGTTTGGCATAGTCGAGCGTCTGTTGGGTGCATTCCGATTCCTGGTCGTTAACGGACGTGACCACGCAGTAGTTCAGATGCGCTCCGGCATTGGAGAAGTATCCTTGCTTTCCTGCGGATTCATTGCCGGTATTGGCTTCTCCCGTGTCCGGGTATTGCTGCTTGCTTGCGTAATCCGCATATGCGGCGTCGCTTGGTTTTACCTTGAAGGAAACGTCGATGGTTTCGTTTTTGTCGACGATCATGCCGTTCCTATTGTTGAATGTCACGGTAATCGTGCGATTGCCGTTGTCGTCGACGTTGTAGACGGCCGTATATCCGCTTACGGTTGTGCCATTGTTGGTTACCGTCACATATTGCGTGATATCGGCGCCGTTTGCCACATCGGCGAAATCGACCGGATCAACCCATTGAGACAGGGTGTCGGTGATGGAATACGCTCTGATTTTCGCGGTTGTGGTGATGGTGTTGTAGATCTGTTCGAATGCCTTCGTCAGATTTTCCGCGGACGTTCCGTCGTATTCCTTGCCGGTGACGGCGTTCGCTTCTTTGGCTAGGTCGCTCATCTTATTGGCGTCGGCCGAAACCTTCACCACATACAGGGCTGCGTTCCCGCGTTCGTTGGCTTCCGACAGAGCGGCCGCATAGTTGTAGCCGTAGCTATCGTCATCGCCCTCGCCGTGGATGTTTCCGTCCGAGCCGTCCGGGTCGGTTTTCCACTGGTAGGACTGGTCCAACCACTTATTGTTAGCCTCGCACTCCGCCTGTGTCCCGTATTCAGGATGGCTTTCCCATCCCTGACCGAACCCACTCCACTTGAAGCATCCGGAATAGGATGTGATTCTGAAGGTCGGATTGCCGTCAGACAGGAAGACGATATGCTTCTGCACACCGGAACGTCCCGACGACAGATCGTTCGCTGTTTTCAGGGCGTCTTCCCAGTTGGTTCCGCCATTTGGCCACGCACTGACGGCCGTGCCGATAGCGCCAGGGGAAGTCGTGAACTGCGAAGTTGTTCGCGCCCTGTCGCTGAACGTCACCACCGCCATCTGTACTTGCTGCTCAGCCGGAAGAGCGGCATTCGCGGCCGTCAGAAGCTTACTCGCCAAGGCCGTGGCAGCGTTTTTCGCATTCGTGTCACGGTTGCTGTTTTTCATACTGCCGGACTTGTCAAGCACCAGCACAATATCGGCAGGCACCGCGGTCGTAACCGTGGACGACGAACTATCGCCGGACGCAGTCAAATGCAACGCATACTGATCACCGTCTCCACCTTCGATTTTGGCAATGCTTTTACTATTCGCAGGCTGCAAGGTGGAAGTGTCACCGGAAGGATTCTGGTCGTCTTCCGCAATGGCGGAAGACGTGGTGACGTAACCCAAGCCGCCAAGCATGGCAATCGCAGCGAGCGCCGCAACCATGCGTTGAACAAAGCTTCCCCTCGGCTTTGCCTCGTTGTGCGCATGTCTCATATGCATCCCCTTAATTCACGTCTCTCATCGAATCGCGCCACTGACTCGCCTGGAGCAATCCGACACTGCTTCAACCCTGAAAACTAAAGGAAATCAAACAATCGCGCGCACACCCTACGTGCGGGAAAGTCGGGGTTTGGCAACAGCGCAACAACAAAATCCCTGCAACACATTTCCTACGGCGCAATCACCCGACATCACAAAAGGAAAAACGTGCGAAAAGCGCGATTATTCACGCAAATGTAACCGAATCAGCTACGCTTCGGCCACCAAGCAGCATGCCTGCGAATATGCCACGGCTTGCGTCGCAACCAAACCAACAACACGCCCACTACGAGAGTCGCAATACCTGTGATCGCACCAATCGCGCGGGCATCCTTCACCGCGTCGTTTTCGGCGGGAATCTCATCTGGAATGGCGGAACGTGTGGCCGAAACCAGCAGACGGTGCGTGTTGACGCCATACGGCGTGCAGGTCATCAGGGTCACGCGATCCTCACCAGGCACGATTTTCAGCTGCGACGTGTCGTTCGGCTCGATCACCGTGATACGGTCCACCTGATAGCCGAGCGTTCGACCCATCACTTCGATGTAGAAGTAGTCGCCGACACGCATTTCATCGAGCCGCGTGAACATGGCCGCCTCGACCAGTCCGCGATGCCCGGTGAGCACCGCATGCGTGCTCTTGCCGCCGACTGGCAGGCTGCTGCCCTCCAGGGGGCCCCCCCCCGAAGGATCC
>OCAD01001374.1_pt1 | contig 10071 bp, 7 predicted proteins | sample 1538261 | NCBI WGS metagenome assembly OCAD01 (sample SAMEA2580261, study PRJEB22360) | human gut metagenome | biome: human gut; feature: human-associated habitat; material: faeces | place: Denmark | collected 2008/2010
CAACCCCACGGCCAGCAATCCGGACAATACGGACATCATCGAATTGTGACGACGCCACCCTCGCGCTGCTGGAATCCGAACTGGTGGAACTCGATCCATGGCAGCCGCTCACCAAGCGTTGCCGCTGATATAACCTGTATGGAGCGAAGCCGTGGCTGGGATTGCAGCCACGGCTTTCCTGTTCCGCTGTGCTGATACTCTTTCATAAGAACAAATGTGCGAACGATTGGGGTTCAGTTGGCGGATACTTTGTCATGGCTTTCCGACGAACTACGCAGCGAATGCAGTCAGCCTGTATTGCAGCGTGCCCGTGGAATCGCCAACCAGTGGCGTGCGAAAATGTCGGATCTGCATTGCCTGAACGACTCCGATTCCGACCGCATCACCCTGCATGCCAATATGCGGGGCACCACCTCACCGTCCAGCCGATACGAAGTGCAGGCCACGCTTGATTTGCATGATGAGCTTTTCTTGGCCAGGTATTGCTCGTGCCCCGCGTTCAACGGTTCGCAGCACGGTTATGGCACGTATTCGTCGGCATATTCGCCCAGCTACCGCAACAATCCAAAATATCGCAGTTTCGATGATGATGACGATGAATACGATTATGTCGATGATTATGATGATTTCGGTTCAGGATCGACGTTCGGTCATGTGCAGGACGATGACGAGTTCGATTCGGATCCGGCTGGGGGGCGCCGCTATACTGGCATGTGCAAGCATGTCGCCGCAATGCTGCTGCTGTTTCTTGACCAGCCCGAACGGTTCCGCGGATTCAAGCGAAGTGGCGTGACCTCGCATATCCTATCCGACTACATGCGTGCGCTGGATGCGAAGAATGACAATACCGGTCAAAGCGCGCAGCTTGACGTGCTCAAGCGCATCGTCGACGCGAAAAGCCGTCTCGTCGACGAGCAACGAGGCGTCATTACGCAAGGGGCCACGAAAACAAAACGCAAGAGCGGTTCCATCATAGTGAAACCGGGAAGCGTGCGTCTGGAGCCCACGCTGATCATGAACCGTGAGCTGTGGAGCCTGACGTTGAAAATCGGCTGCGGCGACGCAAGTTATATCATCAAAAGCATTTCCAAATTCGTAGCCGACATGCACAACGGGGCATACGTGTCATACGGACAGAAACTCTCGTTCACCCACACTCCGGACATGCTCGAACCGTTCTCGCTGCAGCTGTTCCGATTCCTGCAAGGTGTTGTTGGATCACGTGCCGCAGCGCAACTGCAGAACAACTACTATTACGCGCCAGACGTGCGTATCGAACGTGAAATCATGCTTACCGATGGGGAATTGTGCGATCTACTGAACCTGTTCGAAGCGGAACCGCAACAGGACTACATCGAAGACGTGCTGATAGCACGTGGGCCGCTGGAAGCTCCCAAGCATGAGGGGCGTGAGAGGGCGCGGCAGCTCACTTCGGATGATTTCGCCCATACGGATGACGCCGCTCCGGGCTATGTCGAAGTGGCCACGCCAGGGGAGTCCAGATCGCATACTATCGCCATATTCGATGGCAATCCGCAATTTCGGTTCATCGCCGAATATGTGAAGGAAGGCGCTTCGTCGGGCGTGCGTATCACGTCGAACCGTACCATCACGGATCGGATTGTTGGGCAGCGGGGCGTGTACCTCATGAGTGCCGAACATAACGGCACTCCGACGGATTCCCATATGAGGCCAGTGAGCGGACTCTTCCGTTGTACCGACAGCATCCTTCCCGCAGTGGACGCGTTGATGACATTGTGCGCGTCGAACGTTAGCGATGGTGTGTTCATTGCGGAAAACGACTGGCCCATGTTCGCACGAACAATACTGCCAAAACTTACCGAAGCGGGCATTGGTTTCGATATTCCGCAGGAAGTCGCCGAACGGATGGGAGTCGACTGCCAGATCGAATTCTACTTGGACCGTGATCTGCAGGGCATCACCTGTGAGGCTGTGGCACGATACGGCGATTTCGTGTTCCAGTTGGTGCCGACCGCCAAAGCGCTACGAGGCGTGATTAATCCGGACTCGCGGTCGAAAGCGGCGCTCATCAAACGAGATACGGCCCGCGAATCATTCGCGGTGCAGGTGGTTCGCCAGCTTTTCCCGACATGGAGTTCTATTGACGTGGCGCGGATTCGTGAGGAAGACGAACAGACTATTCTGCTCTTGCTCACCGAAGGCGTGGATATCTTGCGCTCGGTCGGGCAGGTGTTCTCCACGGCCGCGTTCGACGGCATGATGATGCCAGGCAGCCCTACGGTGAAGGTCGGACTGTCCATCGACTCGAATCTGGTTGAGATTTCGCCGATAGCCGACGAAGTGCCGATGAACGAGGTCGGCGCGTTGCTGAATTCCTACCGCAGGAACCGCCGCTACCATCGATTCAAGGACGGTACGTTCGTTGATCTGAAGAATGCCGATCTGCATGAACTTGATCAGATTGTCACAGATCTTGACCTTGATGAGCAACAGCTTGATTCCGGAAGAATCACCATTCCCGGATATCAGGCGTTCCTCTTGGATGCTCAAGTTGATGACGATGGCAAAAGCGAATCGTTCGTCGACTATGTCAACGATGTGAAAATCATCGACCCGAAACGATACGAAGTGCCCAGCAAGCTCAAAAACGTACTGCGCCCATACCAAGTGGAAGGCTTCCAATGGCTTTCCACCTTGTGGGACAAAGGCTTCGGTGGCATTCTCGCCGACGAAATGGGTTTGGGCAAATCCGTGCAATTGCTGTCACTGGTGGAAGCTCGCAAGGGCAGTGGTCCCGCGTTGATCGTCTGCCCGGCGTCCTTGGTATACAACTGGGCCGCCGAATGCGAAAAATTCACGCAAGATCTGACCATCGAAGTCGTGGCCGGCACGAAAGCGCAACGGCGCAAGCTCATCGCAGCCGTGGCACAGCAATGGAAGAACCCCTCGGAATCCAACGATATGCAGCGTACCGATGTGGTGATCACCTCATACGATTTATTGCGCCGCGACGTGGATGATTACGCCGCCTGCCGGTTCGCATTGATGGCGCTCGATGAGGCGCAATACATCAAAAACCATGCCACGAAGTTGGCGAAAGCCGTCAAACAGATCACCGCCGAACACCGGTTCGCATTGACGGGAACCCCCATCGAAAACCGGTTGAGCGAACTGTGGAGCATCTTCGACTTCCTCATGCCCGGATTGCTGGGAACCTACACGAAGTTCCGAGAAAAATACGAACAGCCGATCATGGCACCCGGTTCTGAACATTCCGTCATGGCTGACAAACTGCAGGCTTTGGTCGGACTGTTCATTAAGCGACGTCTGAAAAAAGACGTGCTGACCGATTTACCTGACAAGTTCGAAAACGTGCTCACCGTCAAACTGGAAGGCGAACAGCGCAAACTCTATGCGGCGCACGAGCAACGGTTGCGCGCCACCCTTACCAAAACCAAGGACGCCGACTTCAATACCAAGAAAATCCGCATTCTTGCCGAATTCACGTTGCTACGCGAAATCTGCTGCGATCCGAGACTCGTCTATGCGGATGCGAAAAACGCTTCCGCCAAACTTGACGCCATCTGCGAACTCGTATCCACGTGCATGGACGAAAGCAAGAAAGTGCTTGTATTCTCGCAGTTCACTTCATTCCTTGACCTGATTGGTACACGTTTGGCTGAACAGGGCGTGGACTTCTACACCATCACCGGCGAGACACCGAAGAAACGCCGTGTGGAACTGGTGGACGAATTCAATGGCAACGATGTTCCCGTGTTCCTCATCTCGCTCAAAGCGGGCAATACGGGGCTGAACCTTGTGGGTGCGTCCGTAGTGGTGCACGCCGACCCGTGGTGGAACGCGGCCGCGCAGAACCAGGCCACCGATCGTGCGCACCGCATCGGACAGACGCAGGATGTGAACGTGTACCAGATCGTAGCCAAAGACACCATTGAGGAACGCATCCTCAAACTGCAGGAGAAGAAAAGTAAGCTTGCCCAACAGTTCACCGACGGCACCGCATCTGGAGGCGTCGGCACACTCAGCAAAGACGACTTGCTCGACCTGCTGGCATAACAATCAACGTACCTGCCGCTTGCTTGAACGCACACGATACGAAAGCAACAGGTAAAGCGCACACTGCGGCAACACACCATGAGGCGACGTTCATGCCATAGGCAAAAGGCATATGAGGCTAAGATCATGGTTTCCGGATTAAAGATTGATGCCTGCTGATAATAGACGCCAGTGAGACGCGGTTTGCATATTTCCGACGATAGGCGTATATATAATCGTGCAAGTTTCAGGGAAGGTGAAAATCCTTACTGGCGGTAACGGTACGACTGACGTTCATAACGGTCCCATGCCGAAGCCCGCGACCCGCGAAAGCGGCTGATCCGGTGAGAATCCGGAGCCAACGGTCAAAGTCCGGATGGAAGAAACGGGGCTCAACATGAGTGTATCCTCACCAAACAATACCCAAAACAACGACGCCGAAATCGCCAGCGAAAGCATGACGCGCCCCGACAACGCGCATTCCACAGGCGTGGCCGACTCTGGACGCTGGTCCACCAAACGCATCGCCATGTATGCGCTGTTCGTGGCGCTGTCGATGGCCGTCAGCTTTGTGGAATTTCCCATTGTGCCAGGCGTTGAATGGCTGAAATATGATCCATCCGGCATTGTCAGCCTGGTGGCAGGTTTCGCCTACGGGCCAGCGGCGGCGGTAATCGTCAGCGTGCTTGGTTTCCTGCCGCACCTGTTTACCAACCCATGGGGCACGCTTATGGCCGTGCTCGTGGCTTTGGCATTATCCGTGCCGGCAGCACTGATCTACCGCAGGAACAAGACCCGCAAAGGCGCGGTCATCGGCATCATCGTCGGTGCGATCGCGGCCTTGGCGATGGCGATTGTGGGCAATATAATCGTCACACCGTTCTACGCGCACATGACCACCGCACAGGTCGTGGCATTGATCGTGCCGGCGCTTCTGCCGTTCAACGCGTTGAAATTCACCATCCATGGCGTGGTCACCTTCCTGATCTACAAGCCGATCTCCAACCTGTTGAACCGCTGAGCCTCGTTCACCATATCGATTCCGCATATTGATGAATAGGAAGGAACCTTTCGACGTATGGAAGGTTCCTTTCGTTTATGAAAGACTTTTTCCATGAACCCTGACAGCGCCACGAACACCATCGCGGTCGAACTGCACGATATTCGTTTCACCTACGACTCCGGCGCGACCTGGGCGCTCGACGGCGTGAACCTGACCATCCGCCAAGGCGAACGTGTATGCTTGGCAGGACCAAACGGATCGGGCAAATCCACACTTTCACGCATCATCGCAGGACTTGCCGCACCCGATGCCGGACATGTCACGCTGTTGGGAAACAACGTCTTCGATGACGCCGGCGCGCACGCTGATGCTTACCGCAGCGCCCGGCATGGTATCGGGGCGGTTTTCCAACATCCGGAAGATCAGATCGTCACCACCGTCACCGAGGATGATGTTGCCTTCGGTCCGGAAAACCTCGCCATTGCGCATGATGATATCGATATGCGCATCGCCATGTCACTTGACGCAGTCGACATGAGCGGACAACGAGAAGCCGATCCCACGCGAATGAGCGGAGGCCAACAGCAGCGCGTCGCCATCGCCGGCATGCTTGCCATGAATCCCGAAATCCTCGTGCTCGACGAGCCTACCGCCATGCTCGATCCGCAAGGCCGCGCCGACATCATGCATATTCTTGACGAATTGCAGCAGCACGGCACAACCATCATTCTCGTCACCCACCATCGTGACGAATTCGCCAATGCCGACCGCATCATTCGCCTGGATAACGGGCGTATCGTGCAAAGCGCTCGCGGTAATACTGCAAGTATTCCGGAAATGGACGAATCAGGCACAGCGCAAGAAGACAACCCAATTGCCAAATCCAATATTGCAAATGGCGCATCGAAGCCAACATCAGCTGTACCAATCATTGAAATCCATAATCTGATATATCAATATCCAAACAGTAGCAAGCCTGTGCTCGATAAGCTTTCCATAACCATCAATGAGGGTGAAACCGTGGCCATCACAGGGCATAACGGTGCAGGCAAAACCACCCTCGCGCGTCTTCTCTGCGCGCTGGAACAGCCGCAATCTGGCAGCATTACCGTCAACACCATTCCCGTCGCACGCCAACGCGCCAACGGCAATATGCAGTCGCTCAAGCGTGCGGACCGCGAGAAACTGCGCGCCACCATCGGCTACGTCATGCAGCACCCCGAACGTCAGCTTTTCGCCGAAACCGTAGCCGAGGACGTCGCCTACGGTCCGCGCAACCAACGGCTTGATGAAGCGCAAGTGGATGAACATGTCAGCCAAGCCATGGCATTGCTGCATATTGAACATCTTGCCGACCGTTCGCCATTCGACCTTTCCGGCGGGCAGCAACGACTCGTTGCCATAGCGGGCGTCATCGCATGCCAACCGCGGATTCTCATTATGGACGAGCCGACCGCGGGACTTGATGAAGCGGCCACAACCCGCGTGCACAATCTCATCCAAACCCTCCACGCACAAGGCATCACCATACTCATCATTTCCCATTCGCAAGCGGAAATCGACGTACTCGCCGATCGGGTGATCGCGCTTGATCGCAGACAAAACGGTAATGACGTCACTCGAGATATCGGAACCAATGTCACTTCCGAAACGGCAGGTTCGAAGAATCTGCACACGATTGGCTCCGGACATGCAAAGGGAGACGTCCGTGAAAACCGCAGTTTTATGGAACGGCTTGACCCGCGCGTGAAGATGGTGAGCGCGTTGGCGGTCATGTTCTCCGCATTCGCCATCCGCTCCTTCTGGCAGTTACTGGTGGCCGCACTGTTGACCGGCATGATCGTTGCGACACCAGGCATCGGCGTGAAACAACTGTTCAAATCGATTCACATGTTCCTTGCATTGTTCGTGTTCTGCGGACTGCTCAACGCGTTCTTTGTGAGATCCGGCAATGTTCTTACGAATATCGGGCCGATTCCGATCACCGACGATGGTGTGCGCATCGCCATATTGTATGCCTGCCGATTCGTTGTGGTCATCGTCGTCGGAGTGGTGTTCCTCGCCACCACCACGCCTACGGCCATCACCGACGCGTTCGAAGCCTTGCTCAAACCCTTCGCAAAAATAGGCGTGCACGCGCAGGAGATCGCACTGGTGATGAGCCTCGCACTGCGGTTCCTGCCCACTCTGGGAAGCGAGGCGAAAGCCATTACGGACGCACAGGCGGCTCGAGGTGGCAGCATCGAAACGGGAACGTTCGTGCAGCGTATCAAGGCGATGGTTTCCATTATCATTCCGGTGTTCGCAGGGGCGATACGCCATGCCGACAATCTCAGTCTCGCACTCGACGCGCGATGCTATGAAGAGGGTATCGCACGCACACATTGGCGCGTGATGAGCATCGCCAAACGAGACATTGCCGCGGGCGGTGTGGTTGTGGCATATGTGGCTGCGTTGGTTCTGATCGCTGGACTAAACTGAAGGCAGTCGGCGGATTTTACCGTCCTCACGCTACTCTTGAGCAAGCATCACAGATAAGAATGGAATTAGTTATGGCATTAACCAAAAAGCAGGTCAAGCAGCTGCGAGGCCTGGCCACCAAGCTCAATCCGCTCATCCAGGTCGGCAAGAACGATCTGAGCGAAAACGCCATCAAGCAGGCGGACGAAACCATCGAAAAGCGTGAGCTCATCAAGTGCTCCGTGCTCGACGGATCCGGTCTGACCGCCAAGGAGGCAGGCGAGGGATTGGCTGAAGAACTGAACGCGGAACTCGTGCAGGTCATCGGCAACCGTTTCGTGCTCTACCGCCGCTCCCATCGCGACGACGTGGAACATATCCGCCTCGTACGCGAATAAAGCGGGAAACTGACGCGACCAAACATAACAGGGCGGGTGCTTTCTGAAAACCAATCAGAAGACACCCGCCTTGCTGCAATGAAAATAAACAATCGGAAGTCAGGAAACCCCATGAAGGAGTGCTATCAGCGCGCCTGATTCCATTCGGGCTTCCATGTGTACTGCATGTCGTACGCGCTGGCCCAGAACATGTATTCGTTCTCCACGCCGGTCACGAAAATGTCGATCAGCTCGCGCTTGCGCTCCTCGCTCGCGTCGGCCACCAGTTTCTCGATATGATCGAGCAGCCACACGGAATCCTGCCAGAACTCGTCGGTCTTATACATGTCGACCCAACTTTTGTACGGATTGTCGTCAAGCGTGTCGGCAAACTCGGCGGCAAGACGGTAACCATAATCCGCATACACCCAGGCGCACGGCAGCACGGCCACAAGAATGTCGAGAATGTCTTTGCCATAGGCGATGGAAAGGATATTCGACGTGTAGGCACGCGCGAAGGCCGACTGGCGCACATTGTTCATCTGCTCTTCGGTGATGCCATAGCTGGCCAAGTAGGAGCGGTGTACTTCGGTCTCGACCTGCAGGGCGCCGTTCTGCACCTTGAGCATGAACGCCATGATTTCAGGGTCGGTGGCCTTGGCTAATCCCAAAGCGTGCACTCTGGCGTAATCGTTCACATAACGAAAATCCTGCAGCAGATAGAAGGCGAAACGCTCGCGTTGCAGTGTGCCTTCGCCAAGCTCGCGGATGAACGGCTGCTGGTAGCCTTCCTCCCAAACCAGGTCGGCGGCCTTGCGCATGCGCTGCGCGAACGGAGGAAGATTGTTGCGTTGGATGCCTTTGGCGGCGTCGAACTCATAATCGAAATCGGTTGTTGATGTCACAGCAGTCACTAGACATGCCTCCCTACGCTGGTGTTAACCATCAGGTTCAAAGGGTTCAGGCCTCACTTGGCCCATCTCAACCCGACGAACACGGGTTCCCCTGCATTACGCCGTACATTATGGCAAAGCCGCACGAAATGTGCAAGAGCCCGTCCGTCGAATGGAATCGTGCCGCATGATGCGAACACAGGCGATGTTCGGTTGAGGGCGAGTGCAAGAATGGAATGTATGACTGAAAAGCAAGTTGCGAAGAACACCATCGAAAAGCTGGCTATCGTCGTGGTGACGTACAGGCGTCAGCAGCTGCTCGCCACCCTGTTCGAATCCATCGAAAAACTCACTGTGGCGCCATGGCGTATCATCGTCGTGGACAACGAGCACAGCGAGGCGACCCAAGGCATGGTCGACGATTTCCGTGAAGCGGTCACCGCGCAGTGGGGCAATACCATCGCCGACCAGTCGGGCAACGAAAGCCGTGTGGTGTACGCGCCGCAATCCGACAACCTCGGCGGCGCAGGCGGCTTCTCCGCAGGTGTGAAGAAAGCATACGAGCTGGGTGCGGAGTGGTTCTGGGTGATGGACGACGACGTGGCCGTGATGCCTGAGGCCATCGAAAGGCTCGCCAAGTGGACCGGCAGCCATGATGTGATCCAGGGAAGCCGATACGACTACGACGGAGGCCCGTTCTACTGGCAGTACGCTTTCATCGTGCCTCTTGGCATTCCCAATCCGATCGCTCCGGCCGCGTTCGGGCGTCCCGGCTATCGTGTGATGGACACCTTATGCTTTGAAGGCGGCCTGTTCCGCCGCAATATCGTGGAACAGATCGGTTTGCCGGATCCCCGCTTCTTCATCTACTGGGACGATACGATGTACGGCTATCGCGCCAGCAAGGTCACCAATCCGATCGTGGTGCCTGACGTGATCCTGCGACGTACGCGCGAGATCGGTAATTGGGATATCGCCGGCGTGCGTCAGCTCAACTCCACTTCCGACATGAACCGCTACCACATCATGCGCAACCGTGGCTACATGGCACGCTATTTCATGTCGTTCGGCGATTACCGTCCGCTGATGTTCGGCTTTGGCACGTTGCTGACCGCCGCCAAGGAGGTCATTCGCTTGGTGATGGTGGACCGTGAGCATGCCAAGACCGGCTTGGTGCAGATTGCCAAGGGTTGGTGGGATTCGCGCAAGCTGCTGCATGATCCGGATTGGAAGCCGATGCCGCCGCTCAAGTAATGTGGCTAAACACCCCTCCCACGGGTATTTTCTTTTAATGCCTGTG